>ERZ779894.799-NODE-799-length-35282-cov-25.433616_pt1 | contig 35282 bp, 40 predicted proteins | sample MGYA00511587_ERZ779894 | MGnify/ENA primary metagenome ERZ779894 (study PRJEB29588, sample SAMEA2160490) | human gut metagenome | biome: human gut; feature: human-associated habitat; material: faeces | place: Denmark | collected 2008/2010 ... | reverse complement strand
AATTATATAAAATCATAATTATATAAGTGCATAATTATATGGTTATATAAAAAGAAAAGACTATGGAAATTCTGGTGATTATAGCCGTGTTCTGGGTAGTAGGCAAAATCCTTAAAGGGCTGTGGGGCGGATTCAGGAAGTCTGATTACCGGAGAGACCGATAGCCCGTTGGAAATACAGACATGCAGGACACAGGCAGGACATACATAGCCATCGACCTGAAGTCGTTCTACGCTTCGGTCGAGTGTGTGGAACGTGGGCTTGATCCGCTCACGACCAACCTTGTTGTGGCAGACAGGAGCCGCACGGAAAAGACCATCTGCCTTGCCGTCAGCCCTTCGCTAAAAGCATACGGCATTCCCGGCCGGGCCCGGTTGTTCGAGGTCGAGCAGAGATTAAGGGAAGTAAACGCTGAGCGCAGAAGCAAATCTTACGGATACAGGCTGACCGGGAAATCGGTGTCAGACATTGAACTGAAGACTCATCCGGACTGGGAAGTGGACTATATCACCGCTACGCCTCGCATGGCCTACTACATCGAGCACAGCACGCGCATCTACAAAATCTATCTCAACTATATCGCTCCGGAAGACATCCATGTGTATTCGATAGACGAAGTGTTCATGGACGTAACGGCTTATCTGCCGACCTACGGGGTCACGGCACACGAATTGGCAAGAAGAATGATCGGCGATGTACTGCGGCAGACTGGCATCACGGCAACCGCAGGGATTGGCACCAATCTGTACCTCTGCAAAGTAGCAATGGACATCGAGGCCAAGCACATTCCGGCGGACAAAGACGGTGTACGCATAGCGGAACTGGACGAAATGACCTACCGCAGGAAACTGTGGACGCACCGTCCGCTGAAGGACTTCTGGCGCGTGGGGAAAGGCATAGCCAGCAAGCTGGAGCAATACGGCATCTACACGATGGGCGACATCGCAAGGCAGTCCGTCAGGAACGAGGAACTGCTATACCAGTTGTTCGGCGTCAATGCAGAGCTGCTGATAGACCATGCCTGGGGATGGGAGCCTTGCACGATGGAATTTATAAAAGCCTATAAGCCGGCAACGAACTCGTTCAGCAGCGGGCAGGTGCTCCAGGAGCCATACACGGTACGGAAAGCCCGCGTGGTAGTCCGGGAAATGGCAGAAAGCACCGCTCTCGACCTGCTTGACAAAAGGATGGTTACAGACCAGCTCGTGCTGACCATCGGCTATGATACAGCCAGTCTGTCCAATGAAGATGCACGGACAACATATAAGGGTGAGGTAACGACCGACTACTATGGCCGGAAAGTCCCGAAGCACGCACATGGCACGGCCAACCTGGAAAGCCCGACATCATCCGCCCGGCTCATATCAGAAGCCGTCATGGAACTTTTCGACCGGATTGTCAATCCTAACCTGCTGGTGCGACGCATCAATCTTACCACGAACCATGTCGTCGATGAAGATACGGCAGCCAAGAATCAGTCTCCGGTGCAGTATGACCTGTTCACAGACTATGAAGCGCTGGAAAGGAAACAGAGGGAAGAAAAGGAAAGGCTTGCCAAAGAGCGCAAAATACAGACGGCCATTCTGAACATCAAGAAACAGTTTGGCAAGAACGCCATTCTGAAAGGACTGAATTATGAAGAGGGCGCCACTGCCAAGGAACGTAATGAACAGATAGGAGGACACAAGGCATGAAGCATCCATACGATGACATTTTCGACCTGCCACACCATGTTTCCGAAAGGCATCCGCAGATGTCCATGTACAACCGTGCCGCCCAGTTTGCTCCCTTTGCCGCCCTGACCGGGCATAATGCAGCCATCACAGAGGCCGCAAGGCTGACGGAGGCGGAACAGGAACTGTCCGAAAGTGATGCTGAAGTGCTGAACAGGAAGCTGGCTTATCTGCAATCATTGGATGAAAAGCCGACTATTAGTGTTACTTATTTTGTGCCTGATGATAAGAAAGAGGGTGGAAGTTATCATACGGCGACTGGGATTGTCAAGAGTGTAGAGCCGGACAAAGGGGTTCTACAGTTTGAGAATGGTACGAATATTCTTGTCATCCATATTAGAGACATTGATGGGGAATGTTTTTTAACCGAATAGAAAATGGTTTGTCAAATTATAAACGTGCAATATTGCAATAAAAAACAGTAAAATGGACTACATAGACAAATATTCGATAAGCGTATGTACGAAAAAGCAGATTACGGCACAGGAGGTGTACGACATGATTTTCTCCGACTATCCTCCTCTTGTAAGGTTGCTTTTCAATATCCGGAATAAAATTGTAAAAAGGTTCGGGCTGAAAGCCAGTAACGGCTTTAACGACCTTATAACGGAGAACTCCACCAATCACATACAAATTGAAAAAGACGACAGGCATCTATTTCTTGAAATCAAGATTAAGTGTGGCAAGCTGGTAAAATCGGAGCAGGCAATCAGTATCTGCACATCCGTTAAATTTCACAATGCTTTGGGACGGATATACTTCTTCTTCATAAAACCTTTTCATAAATTATTATGCCGCATTGCATTGAATAGAATCATCAGACACAGACGGTAAAATTGAAGATGTTTAACAGACTACAAATTCACAGTTAAAATGGATGATTACATATCATATTTGAATAAGGTTATCCCAGAGAAAGACAGTCTTAAGATCGTCAAATCGGAAGCCGAAAAGTTCCAAAGTTCACATTCTTCCAGCGAATGTCATACAATGGGGATAACTCTATATCAATCAGATAATTTTCAGATACAGGAAATAGGAATCTTCCTTCTTGGATATGCCGCACATGAAATTCCCGAATCCTTGGATTTTCTGCGAAATACTGTGAGCAAACATCAGAATTGGAAGGTACAGGAAATTTTGGCTATGGCTTTTGACAACCATTGCAAATCCATTGGCTATGAAAACGCTGTGCCTCTGATTACCGACTGGCTTAGTGATGCAAATCCCAATGTACGCCGGGCAGCCTCGGAGGGACTACGGGTGTGGACGAGCCGCCCGTATTTCAAGGATCATCCGTCCGTCGCCATCCGTCTGCTGTCAGACAGGAAAACAGATAGCAGCGAATATGTCCGAAAATCAATCGGCAATGCACTGAAAGACATCAGCAAGAAACATCCTGAACTTGTCTTTGATGAAATACACAAGTGGGATGTTTCATCAAAAGAGATAAAACAGGTGTACAATCTCGCCGCAAAATTCCTGGTGTCGAAGCCATGATATTATAAAAGGGATTTGCAGTAGCGAAAAGTCATCATCAAATGCCGCAACCGTCATCGAGGCGGCTGCGGCATCTCTCATATCAAGCGACAGGCTCAGGCATTCTCTTTTGGTAATCAAGAATTTCATCAAGCGAAAGCCACTGCGGTTTCTCATCCTCCTTGAAACTGTCATGCAACAGTATCATGTACTCGATTTGTCGCTGTTCATCGCCAGCCCACAGGCGTTTTGGGTTCCTGTTGCCATAGTTCAGATAATACTCGCAATCCGACTGCATTCGGGACAAAAGCATATAGCGGAACTTCTTGTCATGCTGTAAAACCTCTTCTTTTGTCATATCTTTTCTATTTTAATATCTGTTTAATCCGTTACCTCAAAAAAATAATTCAACTCGTCAGCTTTCAGATTTTCAACCGCGTATAGGTCTGCCTGCTTCCATAGGTCATTGTAAAGTGCTGCAACTTCGGGACGGCTCTTGTGATGCTGCCAAATCTTGTGATTGAGAACCAATACCAATTCGGTCAGAAACTTGTAGTCCTCATTACACTCCTTGAAAGCACGGTTGTATGTGTCCCGGATAGCCGAAAGCCCAAACAGGTCGGCTATTGTGAAATCTTCCCAAAAGGTTGTCTGTACCGTGTAGCCGTTCTCGCTCATAAATTCTCTGAATGTCATAATGCTTCAATTTTAAGTTTGATTTTTTCCCTCTGATACAATCCTGTACCGGAAGGCTGTTTATTTTTCTGCCCGAGGATTGGCGACCAGTCCAAGAACAAGGATGCTGCGAAAAATACGCTCGCCAGCGAAGCCGGTGAGGAAGATTTTCCGCCAGCAAGCAAGGAGGTCCTTGAGCGGACTGACAAGCGGCAATCGAAATTTGCAGAAACAATAGACGGCTTACGGTCCGGATTATAGAGGCGAACAGAAAATAATAGAAAAGGGAAAAGAGGTATATATAAAAGGTTAGTCCGGACGAATTAGAACAGGTTGCCCGGTCCGCAAAAGGGCCTTTCATGCAGAATAAAAGAAAGATGCCGCAACACATCCCATAGACGGTTGTGGCATCCATTGCATGTTTTTCATTCTTACGCGGACTTTTTACGGTTTCTGGTCTTCCAGCCGTAAACATCGGCGACATACGGATAGAGGGAGCGGGTTCTCCCGCGAAAACCTTCCTCGTCGATTTCCCCACTGTAGATTTTGGCGGCAATGCGTTCCGCTTCGTCCCTGTCTTTGGCAATACGGTACAAAACATAGTTTGTTCCGTCATGGTGAATCATGCGTCCCCGAATATTGTAGCCGTCACCGTACCACTCGGCTTCATCACATTGGGAGTGCAATATGTCGGCGATATTGCTGCCCAGTATTTGGTAGCCTTGCCTCCGGCCATACCACAGCCCTAAATCGGCAAACACCATGATAACGCCGTCAATGTGCTTGTTCAAGTTATGCCGTTCGTCATCCAAATAGCCGTACACCTCGTCCGCCCATTCTTCATCACTGACAATGTAAGTGTTGTCATCTTGCACCTCACGCTGAAATTCCTGGTATCTTTCTCTTGCATTGTCATCCAACCTGTCCTCGCTCGACCAAATAATCTGTTTCATGTCTTTTAATTTTATAAGTTAATATTCTTCCTGTGCGGCTCAATTTTAACGAAGTCCCTATAGACGCATTCATGCTCTTTCCGGCAAAGCAAGCCGTTGGGTAGAATGTCATTGCCGTATACACAAACATACATCGCTATTCTGCTCTCTGTGTCAAGTAGTTGGCAAAATTCTTTCCAATGTTCAAATTGCGCTTTCGCCATTTCAACCAGAGTCTTTTTCCCTATATTACCGACTCCATTTTCTTCCAACTGACACAGAACTTCTGCGTTTTCATTGTCGATGATTGCTTTTACCCATCCTTTGAAGCTGTAAATTGTCTCCATTTGATATGATTTTAATTGTTTGTTTTTCTTCCCTCTCTTCGGAGGTTTCGCCTCGTCCGACGGGATTTGATTTTATGTGCAGGATACAAGCCGGAAAGGAGGGAACAAGGCAAGGAGGAAGCGGACAGTCTATGACGATTGCATTTGTGTTCAAGAAGCATTGACGAGTCTGCGAGTTGATGGTTGTTAACCACAAATGTAGCCGCGCCTTGACGGTTCCCGCCCGGCTTAACTTTGCACAGGAAAATCAATGGACGGCGGGACCGGCATGGATGCAGTATAAAAGGAACAGGCTCGAAGAGAATAACAATGAGCATAAGAAAAGCGACCCGAAGGCCGCTTTTGACCGGGAAGCAGGAGGTTATTTTTTGCCCCGTTTCGGTTTCGCTGCCGGCTCCGCAGGAGCTTCCTCCTTTTCCGCTGCCGGGTAGAACTTGACGGCTACCATCGTGATGCTATTATGCTCGATGCCGTCTTTGTCTGTCCATCTTTCGGGCTTGAAATAGCCCTCCACGGTAAGCAGGGTACCTTTGGCCAGGTACTCGAAAGACCCTTTGTTATCGTTTTTGCGCCACGCTTCAAAATTCAGGAAAGCGGACACCCGGCTGGTCTGATCGCCGGATTTCTCCTGACGGCCTATAGCCAAGGAGAAACGTGCTACACTTGCGTTGGTGAAACTGCGGATCTCAGCGTCCTTACCTACGAAACCTGTCACTGCGAATGTGTTCTCAATCTTTTTCATAATTCAATGCTTTTAGAAGTTAAACGAATCAATTTTACGATGCCCAAAAAGTAGGTGCCGCAAAGGGATGCACCAAAGACCGCCAACAAATACTCTTTATTTTTGGATCAAGCAAAACCGCAGGCCCGATAAAGGAAGATTTGTGCAGCTGTGCATTGGTCAAGGCTTGTCAAGCCGCTCCCGACCGCACACTATCTTTGCGGCGGAAAATGATTGTGACTTCGCCCAAAAGCAATAGTGAAAAAGTAGAACATGAAGCGACGGGCTTCGGAAGGACGTGTCCGCAAGACACAAGCAGGCACACTCTCCCCGTAGTGCCGGCATGAAGTCGGCAGGCCAGCCACACCCTTGACATTGAAGCGGCAAAAAGGAGCCAATGGCGGGCCAAAAAGCCCTGCGTGGAGGGTCATGACCGGAAGTTCGACAGCCGGCTTTGCGCAAAGCATCCGGCAGGTGTCTGTTCCGGCTGCAATGGGAAGCAGGAGGCAGGCAGGAAAGCGGGCAGAAATCCCTCTCTGCGGGCAAAAGCATGAGTGGTGCTTTTTTGCGAATGGAATGTGATATAAAAGGGTATGCAGCCAAAAGAAAATAAAAAAGGAAGCCCTGCCCCCGGAAAATAGCCATGATAAAAAGTATCGAAGGTACATATTCCCAATACGCCGTATTGAGAAAATGACCTTGATACACACATATTCCTGTCTTATTTTAATTCTACAATGTCATCTATTCTGCCGTACAATATTGACCTTAATGCAGTCTTGTCAATGGCATAATATTCACAGATGAACCCATGTTGTTTCACAAAATACCGCTTAAGGACATCCGAGAAATCGAAGTGATAGCCATTTAAGGCAATTCCTCGCTTGAAATAAACGCTTTCCTTCACGCTGCGGGTTATCCAATTTTTATCTTCACGGCTCAACTTGCCTCCATTATTGAGGCTCTCACGAAGTTTGTACGCACGGCTATTCCGCAATGTCTCCAGTGCAGGCACTTCCCACTGGACAAATTTGTTTGCTATCGGTGTCATAAGTATATTCTTATTATTCATAAATGATTACTTCATCTCGGTATTCGGATATTTCTTTTCCGCTGGTTAGGGAGACAATGATTCTGTCCCCATAGTCGCCGACAACAGTTCCCTCTGTATAACCCTTGTACGGGGTAAGCAAGGTGCAGCTCTTACCTATGATGTCGGACTGTTCTTCATTCTCGTACATAAACCTGTCTTTATTTGATGTTCCAAACTCCATTTGAAAACGTCCTGAAGCTCACATACTCATTCGCAAGCTCATAAGAATGTATGCGAATGTAAATTCGCTTAGGTGCTTCCAGCAAGGCAATCAATTCATCCATTTCTTTTTGAGGACATTCCCATTTGGAGTAAAATTCACTCTCGACACATTGTCCATGTCTCGCAATGTAGCTATCGCAGAAATTCTCTTCTATGAACTGCTCAATCGTAATAAGGTCTTTTTCGTTCTCTGTCTGTGCGAAGAAATTGTTTGTTGCGTAATTTGCCATAATCTCAATATTTTAAGTTTTTTTCTTCCCTCTGGTAGCATCCGCTACTTTCGGGCTTGATAAAATTTTGGCGCAACAAAAGGTGTCATGGAACATTCCGGCAAGGTTTCGCAGCAAAATACAACCTCAGTGAAACCGAGGTGGAGATTTTGGTGAGAATCGGCAGACTTGACCTTGTGAACAATGGGGCATGACATATACCTTCGCGACATAATTCTTATCAGGAAGGTCGAAAGTCGGTGTGCGGAGTATCGGAAGATGCTTCCCGTATAAAAGAGGGGTGCAGCGAAAAAATAAAAAGGGAAAAGAGAGTTTATTTCTTTTGGCTGCAAAAATCGTTTAGTTTAGAACTTGATAAGATATACAAAAACCAAACTAAACTTCTATTTTTTTCAATCAGATTTAAGTTTTGTCCCCAGGGACAAAATTAGTAATGAACGGGAGACAAAATTGCTTTAAGTAATATCAGAGATTTCTAACTTTACAAAAAAATCAGTTGAATCAAACAGGACTGAAGAGCCAATTTCAATGTCTATACTTGTTCTTTTTTGCATTTTTTACCCCAATTTTTGTCCCCAGTTTGTCCCTTGATAAACACATATACATATATAAATCGTTGATATAAAATAAATTATTAAAATATAGCACTTTCTGCATCGGCAAATGATGGCTTGTAAACAGCCATAACTAACTATAACCATTTAGAATAAAGTCGCTGTATTTCAGCGACTTTTATATTTTAACAATTTCCAGTCCGTATTTGGAGATAACGGTTTTTATCTATATTTTTCTATCATATTTCTACCGCGACAGAAATTCACGGTTAGCCCGAATGTCACAGTGACGCATTAGTTGACGTGTGTTGACAATGGTTTACATGTGTAGACAAAAAGGGAAATTAAAAAACAGAGAAAATGATATAGGAAATATGGAAGTAAAAAGAATTTGTCAATGGTGTGGAAAACCGTTCATTGCACAGAAAACAACGACCTGTTATTGTAGCCCTCAATGCTCGAAGCGAGGTTACAAACATCGTATCAAGGAGCGCAAAATGGAACTGCGCCACATTCAGGAAATGCAGGAGTTGCGCTCCAGTTTGGAGAAGCAGGAATATTTCACTTTTTCGCAGGCTGCCCGATTGATGGGCGTGAGCCGTCAGTATATTTATAAATTAGTCAAAGAGGATAAACTTAGAGCATCCCGAATTAGCGGAAGAATGGCTTTGGTAAGGCGTGCAGACATAGAGTTAATGCTCAAAAGCAAACCTTACGAACGACTGGTTGCGAAAAACGACTTCAACATCTCCGAGTATTACACAGCCGAAGAGATTGCGGAAAAATATAAGGTCAACGCCAAATGGGTGTGGACTTACACTCGGCAACATAAAGTGCCGAAAGTGAGAATCCGCCAGTTCAACTATTACAGCAAGAAACATATCGATGCTGCCTTTGCCAAATACGAGGTAGATTCCGACCTTACTGAATGGTACACACCGGAAGAGATTCAGGAGAAGTACGGCATGACACGTGTCGCCATCCGTTCGCAAGTGTATCGGAACAACATTCCCTCCAAGAAAGAGCATGGGCAGATATTCTACTCAAAGCTCCACTTCGACCTCTCGAAGAGTTCCGAACAGGAGAGCAAGGCAGAATACTACACCGTCAAGGAGGCAATGGAGAAATTCAAGCTATCCCGTGATTCGGTCTATGGTATTCTGCAATTCCATCAGATTAATCGTGAGAAGAACGGACGGTTCGTCAGGTTCCTGAAAGTGGAGTTTGACAAGGTAATGGGTGTCCGTAAGTAACCAATTATAGACTTCCGTAAATTATTCCAAAATTAATCCTTGATGAAGGATTTCTGCATGGTTACATTACAGAGTTTTGCCAGCGAATTAATAATAACCATAAAAATATATCAGTATGCATGAATGTAAAACCGTAACATTAAGGACACGTCCGTTAAAAGGCAGGATGATGTCTTTCTATTTGGATTATTATCCGGGTTATCGAGACAAAGAGACAATGAAAGTTATCCGTCATGAATCGCTTGGCATCTATGTTTATGCCAATCCGAGAAACAAACGAGAGCAGAATTTCAACGAGGTAATGACCGAGAAAGCCGAAGCCATCCGTTGTCGCAGGTTTGAATCTGTGGTGAATGAACGGTATGATTTCTTCGACAGGTACAAACTCAAAGCCGATTTCTTGGAGTATTATCGCAAACAGCTCCGTAAGCATGACCAGAAATGGGAGTTTGTCTATCTCCATTTCAGAAACTTCGTACATGGCAAATGTACCTTTGAGGAGATTGACATCGACCTATGTAACAAATTTCGGGAATACTTGCTGAGTGCCAAGAAGCTCAGGCGCAATGGCCCCATCACACGGAACTCCGCATCAGGATATTGGTCTACTTTCAGGGGATTTCTGAAAATTCTCTACCGCAATGGAATGATAAAGACCAATGTCAATGATTTTTTGGATAAGATTGAAACGGAAGATGTGGTCAAAGAGTATCTGTCTGTAGAAGAACTGTATAAACTGGCTGAAACACCGTGCAAGAAGCCCATTCTGAAAACGGCATCGCTGTTTTCCTGTATGACCAGCTTGCGCATCAGTGACATTCTCTCGCTATGTTGGGAAGACATCGTGGACTATTCTGCCGGAGGGAAATGCGTACACATCATTACGCAGAAGAACAAAGCGGAAGACATCATTCCCATCAGCGAAGAAGCATTGGGATTGATAGGCTATAGTTCTGAAAAGAAAGGTTTGGTATTCAAGGGACTTATGCGTAGCTGGACGCAAATCCCGATGAAAGAGTGGATTCGTTCTGCCGGAATTACCAAGAACATAACATTTCACTCGTACCGTAGAACATTTGCTACTCTGCAAGCGGCTGCAGGGACAGACATCCGTACCATACAAAGCATTATGGCTCACAAGAGTATCACCACCACACAAAGGTATATCAAAGTAGTGGATGCCAATAAACGAGAAGCCAGCAAGAAGATTACCTTGACACGGAAGGACTGACAGCCACTTATCCCTATTTTAAGCAGTTATAGTATGATTTTTAGTCTGAAATCATACTATAACCGTTATTTTTTACAAATATTGAGCGATTCGTCATCACTAATTATATATATCTGGAATATAGCACATAACTTTGCCATATAACCATTTCAAATACTTGCAGCAGATGACAAATAATATTCAAATTCGGACCAAGAGGATAAGTTTTATTCTTGCATTATTGGTAATTGCCTATGTGGCAGTAGACACTTACCTATTCACTTATCACCAAATCAATACCACAACAATAACGACTCCAGTTATAATAGGCCTTGTGGTTACAATTCTATTGTGCGGTCTACTGCAACGATTTTTCTACACTTGGCTAACGAAGAATCCTATCAACTTCTCTTTTGGCGAGCCATCTACTCCTATTGTAGAATCAGAGAATGCCATAGAATCTATGGATGCTACTGAAACACTGCCCATCGAGCAACCGATGGGTTTGGCTGAACAGGAGTGTCCTCCGTCCCAACAGTCAAATCAAAATACTGTAAACTCTGATTGCCCGGACGATTCTCATTTGAATAAATATGATTCCATATTGGTGGAACTCAAAAAGAAAGAGATTGAAAGGCAAGCGGAAATTATGGATGCGATTCGGGAATATGTAACCGTCAAGACTGCCCCCTATCTCTCAAAAGAGGATATTGCCACCCTCATTTCCAATATAGAGTATATGGCTTACGATCAACCTGAGTCATATAAACCGATTCGTTCCAATATAGACAATCCGCTGAGGTCGCCGGGACTTCGCCATTTGGCATGGAATGTCGGTGAACGCTTGGGAGTGCCCTTAGCGAAAAGAGCCGTTTTTATTAAGGAATCATTCCCATACGAACTCGTAAATGCGACCCTTGAATATCTCAGACTCAATTTACGGGATAATGTTCCAAGCCAGATTCCTATTGATGTACCAGATAAAGGCGACTATCGCTTCCATTTAGATGCAGATAATGATGACTCGCAATAAAAAAAGTATACAGACAAAATAATTAATCCGGTCTGTATTGTTCTGCAAGGTTTCATTGAGTTGGTTCGCAGCATATTAAACGATTAAAACAGTCATAATATGGAAAAAGACCAACTGACATTCAACGATCTGCCGACCGTGGTAGGCGAACTATGCGACAGAATCGCAAGTATGGAAAGCCTGCTTACGGAGAAACTTTCCAAGCAGTACGAAACCAAAGAGAACACGCACGTCCCCATGACCGTACAGGAGGCTTGCAACTATCTTAGAATGCCGTTGTCGACCTTTTATTACAAGGTCAAGAAGGACGATATTCCGGTTATAAAACAAGGGAAGCATCTCTACATCTATCGTGACGAACTGGATAGATGGCTGGAATCTTCCCGGAAGAATCCGGCTCCGCAAAGTTTCGAGGACGAGAATGAGTCCTTGCTCGCCTCTCATCGCCGTAAACCGAACCCTAAAAACTGGTAGCGATGGAAAAGACAGACACTATTATTCTTTCTCCGGAAGAATTGGCTGCTTACATGGCGGAGTCTACAATAAGCGTAACAAGTACATACGAACACTCCCCGGTGGTTCTGATGGTGGACGATACTATTATCGGAACATTGGGAAACTTCAGTGCTTCCATCGGAAAAGCCAAAAGCAAGAAAACTTTCAACGTTTCAGCCATTGTCGCATCGGCATTGAGTGGCAGCACCGTGCTTCATTACCGGTCTATGTTCCCTGAGAATAAGCGGAAGATTCTATACATAGACACAGAGCAGGGGCGGTATCATTGCCAACTGGTATTGAAGCGCATCTTACGTTTGGCCGACTTGCCGGAATGCAAGAATCCGGATAATCTGATTATGCTGGCTCTGCGCAAGTTTTCCCCTAAACTACGTCTGGCGATAGTCGAACAGGCCATTGGCGCAATACCGGATTTGGGATTGGTCATCATAGATGGCATTCGTGATTTCCTTTACGACATCAATTCCTCCAGTGAATCCACCGACATCATCTCCAAATTCATGCAGTGGACGGATGACAGGCAAATCCATATCCATACCGTCTTGCATCAGAACAAGAATGATGAACATGCCCGTGGTCACATCGGCACGGAACTCAACAACAAAGCGGAAACCATCATGCAGGTCGAAGTGGACAAAGAGGACAAGACTGTAAGCGTGGTCGAAGCCGTCCATATCCGTGACCGCGAGTTTGAACCTTTCGCTTTCCGCATAAACGAGGAAGCCATGCCCGAACCAGTAGAGTCCTATCTGCCCAAAGAGAAGAAGACCGGACGACCAACCAAAGGACCGTTTAATCCAGACAAGGAGATTCCAAAGAATGTACATCGTCCAGCATTGGATGCCGTTTTTGCCAATGGCAACATCAGCAATTACGATGATTATATAGAACGCTTGAAAGAGGGTTACGGATTACAGGGTATAAAACTCGGTTATAACAAGGCGGTAAAGGTCGCAACATTGCTCAGCGACAAACAAATGGTTATAAAAGAAGGGAAAGATTATGCCTTCAATCCAGAATACCATTATTGAGTTCAACTTTACTTTATTGTTGGGGCGTATATATAAGAATAAAGCAAAGTCGGAGGAAGACATCATGTGAGATATTCATATTCTCCCCTCTTTTAGAGACTCGTATCATCCTATGTTTCCTATCCGAGTGCCAGTTCACTATACACATCCGATATGGCTTGCCGTGAAGCATCAACAGGTAACTGTTGCGAGATATGCCAAGGTATAACCTCACTGCGTTACGGTTGTACATTGGCGCTCTCGCCTGCTCAGTTCCCTCGCCGATGCGGTACTCGCAAGCTCGCACCTATTCAACCATTATAAAACGATTCAAATGAAAGAAGATATTGACAATACATCGGACTCCTCGAAAGAAACCAGAAGTGTCTTTATCGGAGCTAAAGTCACTCCTACTCAGAAGGAGCATATAAAATCACTGGCCGGACAATGCGGCATGACCGTAAGTGACTACATATTATCACGTGCGTATAACTTCAAGCCCAAAGCGAGGCTCACGAAAGAAGAAGCGGTATTGTTACAGAATCTGGACGATTGTCGGTCAGACCTCGTAAAATACACCTCCGCCCTACACGGAATGTCCACAAAGCAACGCATGGTAATGTTCAATCAGATTCCGTTCATGGTCGGCTGGCTTAAGGAACTTGGCAATGTGGCCGAAAATATCTGCCAGTTCCTGAATGCAGTAAAAGAGAAGAATAAAATTCCGTCCAACCCTAAATCCGAAGAAGAATGATTGCGAAAGCCAAAGCCATATCGCACGGCATAAACGACCTCCGTTACATTACCGGCGAATCACAGCATAAGAAGCATCCGGAGAAAATTTATCGGGTATTGGACAATCTGTTGCCCTCAGAACCGGACGCTATGGGGATATGGAACTCCATGCAGTTGACCCTATCCCAACATCGACCGATAAAGAACTCCGTTATCAGAATCGAGTTGAGCCCATCGCCCGAACATACCCAATTCTATGACATCGAAGATTGGCAAAAGCTCTGGCAGGAATTCGCCGAGGAGTTCGACAAACAAGTGATTACCGGCAAGGATGGAAAAGTCCGTTCCTGTCCGACCAATTTGGCGGGTAGCAAATACTCGGTTTGGCTTCATACGGAATCTAAAGGCGAAGTTCCCCACCTTCATACTGCGGTTTGCCGTTTGGATGAAGACGGCAATATCAACAACGACCACAACATTCATCTTCGGGCGCAACGTGCTGCAGAGCGAGTGGCAAAGAAACGAGGCTGGACGACTGCGGCACAAATCAGAAATCGAAACATTCCACAAGTGAACCGAGACTGCATGAATGTATTGAAAGCAATGCCATCGTGGTCATGGGATGAGTACAAGAATGCTCTTATACGGAAAGGTTATACCGTCCATGAAAGAGAGGACAAGAAAGGTATTCTTCGTGGATATGCCCTCATGAATGGAAACACCAAATACAAGGCTTCAGAATTGGGAATCGGCAGAAACCTGATGGTCTCGAAACTTCCTGCGACATGGAAGAAACTACACCATCAGCCAGCTACCGTCATTAGAAATAATACTCCCCAAACCGTTCAACAGGCAGCGATACATAAGGTTAATCCTATTGACTATACCCAATATCTCACATATAGTCAGGATATGATTTCCTATACCCTCAGCCATGAAGGCAAAGATTACAAATTCTATATCCCCAAAAAAGTACTTGACTGCTTCAATGACGAGTTCGATTACAGGTTCGTTTCCAACTGTCAGGAACTTACCGATATGGCGGTAGCTTTTTTTGTCGGGTTGCTTGAAACGCCGAATGTTGCAACCGGAGGTGGTGGCGGAGGTTCGCAAAGCGAGCTTCCGTGGAGAGACAAGGACGAAGACGACTTACAATGGGCACACAGATGCGCTCGTGCTGCCAGTCGTTCGTTAGGAAAGAAACCGAAAACAGGATTAAAACGATAAGTCTATGAAGCCAAACCTGAAAAAGAAATTCGATTTTTCCGTAGAAATGAGTGAAGCGGAATCCATAAAAGCCACTCCCAAGAATGAATATCTGGAGGAAGAAAAGCGGTTACTCGATATCAACGCAAGGGAACTTGCCAGCCTGAATGACAACGTGTTCAAGTTGAGAACAGAAGTTGAAAATCTGTCCGGCTCTATACGTGAGTGCAAACCTATCATTTCTAAAGAAATGCAGAAATTAGCAGTAGAATTCGGTGCGACCCTTCTATGCAATTTTCTCAACCAGATTGAGAGCAAATGTAAGGAAGCCGAGCGGAGAATAAAGAAAGCCGACAATGCCATCCCCATCCCAAATACGGCATTCTACATTTTGATTATCATTGTAGTTGCTCTATCTTCCTTTTTCATGTGCATGATAGTGGCTAATGCAGCGATTTTGCATTCCGGATTGATTTGGAAAGCAGTTATCTGCTGTATTCTCATTGCCGTTTTAGGAATTGGTATAGCGTTAATAGTACAGAAGTTTTTGGATAGAGGTAAATAAACGAAAAGTCTCAATCGGATAGAGATTGCTACCAGTTGAGACTTTTATAATATGCCTATGTTATTGAAACTTTATTACAGGAACTACTTTTTCACCAAGTTTGGTCTCATAACGAAATGTTCCTATTTGCATAGCCTTTTTACCTTTAGGTACTTCAATTACCTGATCATCATAAAACAGATTCTGACCATCTGTCACAATATAGACGACCGGCCCAGTAAAAAATGAAGTTGAATACCCTTTCTCCTCGCAATTGGCCAAAGCGCCATCCCCAAGAACCTGAAAAACTTCAAATTTTGTTGCGGTAGTAAATACCGTCTGTTGCTCGGCAATCGTAATATCCGATTCGTTAGCATTTGAATTGGTAATACCTATAACAAAAAGTACTGCAATTGTTAATACACACCCAGTAACAATTCCCAAGAAGAATATCAAACCCTTTCTCATAAGTAATATTTTTAATAACATTCAAATATACAACATAATTCTGAATCACAGAACAATTGAGAGCGAAGAAATTACAGCATTAATTCCCTCGCTCTATACATAACTTTATTTACCCAGTGACTTGAACACCTTAGCAATGCAACGCTTTTTCTGCTCCATATTGGGATGAACATACAAGTCCAACGTAGTCGAAATGTTGGAATGTCCCAGTAATACACTAACAGTTTTATAATCACAACCGACTTCTATACAGCGAGTCGCGAAACTGTGACGAAGTCCATGATACTTCAGCTTGGGAATATCAAGTTTCTCCATAAGTCTTTTATAGTAGTTACGGTACGTACGTGGTTCTGTCGGACACTCGTCATTGGTAAGAATGTAATAGTCATCATTAACTACTTTTTTCAAAGGCTTTAACATAGTAAGCAATTCTTTATTTATCGGGATTTCACGGCAAGAGTTTTTTGTCTTTGGCGTGTTGATGACCAGCTCTGTATGTTTTCTCTCTCCTTCTATGATATAGATGCGTTCTATCGTCCGGTTAACGGTTAGAATCCCGTCATATACATTGATGTCGCTCCATTTCAAAGCACAGATCTCCCCTATACGCAGACCGGTACTAAGGCTGATATAGATACCAAGTCCCGGAAAGGAAAAGTGGCTCTGAATATAGTTCAGAATCTTTTTATGATTTGCCACGGACAAGACCTCCAACTTTTTACCAGCAACGTCTGTTGGGTACTTAATATCCCATTCGTAATAGTTCATCCATTCGTTTTTCACCCCGAATTTCATAACCATCTTTAGGACAATAAGAATGTCCTTAACAGATTTCATGCTCAATCCGCCTTCCAACTTTTCAAGCACAAAGCCTTGTACATCATTTTCATGAAGTTCGTTACTCTCACCAAACTTTGGCAAAATGTGATTTTCAAGAATCAACATGTAGGCTGCCAATGTCGATTGTTTCACATACGGTCGCTTGTTCTCTCGCCATGCGTCCGAAATTTCTCTAATTGTCTTCTGATTCATAATCTTGAATTTAATTGGTTCTAATAATTAGAGAAATATAATAGGTAATGTTCCCCATTTGAGATTCCCCGAGTTCAGTGGGGAGTGGGAAAAGTGTAAGGTTTCAGACCTATTGGATTTCTATTCCACTAATTCACTTAGTTGGGAGCAGCTTGAATATGATACTAATGCCATGATGAATTTACATTATGGACTTATCCACGTGGGACTTCCGACTATGGTAGATTTGGCAAAAGACAAGTTGCCTAATATAAAAGAGAACAATATGCCCAAGAACTTTGAATTGTGCAAAGAGGGTGATGTGGCTTTTGCGGATGCCTCGGAAGATACAAATGAAGTAGCCAAGACTGTTGAGTTCTTTAACCTTGCAGGGAAAAACGTAGTCTGTGGATTGCATACAATTCATGGACGAGACAATAAGCACAAAACTGTTGTCGGATTCAAAGGATATGCTTTTTCATCTGCTGCATTTCATAATCAAATAAGACGAATAGCGCAAGGAACAAAGATTTACTCAATTAGCACCAAGAATTTTTTTGAGTGCTACATTGGATTACCATCAAAACCGGAACAGTCTAAAATCGCGACTTTGCTTCGCCTTATTGATGAACGTATCGCTACCCAAAACAAAATCATTGAGGATTTGAAATTACTAAAGTCCGCAATTAGTTTGAATGTACTTCATTCCGGTACATGGAAACAATTCAAAATAAAAGATATAGCCCAAATAGGACGTGGTAGAGTTATTAGCTCCATAGAAATTAGCCAACAAAAGAATCCTACATATCCAGTATATTCCTCTCAAACATCAAATGATGGTATCATGGGCTACCTTGATGATTATATGTTTGAAGGGGAATACATCAGTTGGACCACTGACGGTGCAAATGCAGGAACTGTATTTTATCGCGATGGTAAGTTTAACTGTACAAATGTTTGTGGCTTGTTAAAACTCCTAAATGGATTTGATACCCATTTCGTTTCATTGATCTTAGCAGAAGCAACAAAGAAATATGTTTCGATTAATTTAGCTAATCCTAAACTAATGAATAATATAATGGGCAATATTCAAATATGCCTACCTGAATTTGAAGAACAAAAAAGAATATCCATTGTTTTCAAGAAATTGCAAGAACTATTAGATGTGCAGAAAATTTTACTCAATCAATATTCAAAACAGAAACAATGTTTACTTCGTCAAATGTTTATATGAACATTTGACGAAGTAAGTAAGTTTTTTGTTTAATAACCGATTGAAGATAGGAACTTTCAATTTTTATCTTTTCATCCAATGAAATCAAGTTGTTTGCTGTCTTATTCTGCTCTATCAAACAGGGTAATAATAATTTGTTTTTTTCTATATCTTTATAATGTAAATGGATAATTGTACTTCCCTTTGCATATTTGGCAAACTGTTTCTTCGCAATATGATTGAAATAATAACTAAGATATTGAGCATTATAGTCGGAGTTAATGTGTATTCCAAACATATCGCCTCCTAATACCACATTGTCAATATTGATAGCGGATGGAGTGATTAGAGATACAGCATCAACTGTTGTTGAAGAAGGAAACAACAAATCTCCTTTCTTGCTAAAAGTCATTCCATCAGATTTATTAGTATAGCTTTCTACATGGCTTATAATTTCCCTATAAGTTGTAAAAAGTTCACCATAGATTACACATGGAGTTCCTGTATCAGTTAAATCGTCTTTAGAAAGATTACCAACAGAGAATGGCTCCCCTAAATCTGCGATAAGCACACATTGCTTTTCTGATTGCTTGTAATGTTCTTCAATAATTGCGGACATTTTAGTTTCTCAATCCTTAATCAAGGGGATTATTTATCAAACGAAGTCCACAGGTTTAGCACATAATACTTGGCAGAAAACAGAATTGAAAAAGGTTTTGCAAGAACGAAACGAAAAAAACGCAAATGGATATGATGTTTGTTCTGTTTCTGTGACTCAAGGTATTGTTAATCAGATTGAATATCTTGGACGTTCTTTTGCATCCAAAGACACGTTGCATTACAATGTTGTTAAGTATGGCGACATAGTTTACACAAAAAGCCCAACAGGAGATTTCCCTTATGGTATAGTGAAACGAAGCAACGTAAAATATGATGTAGCAATTTCGCCCTTGTATGGTGTATATAAGCCTGTGAATAACTTTGTCGGAATTATTCTACACTTCTATTTCATGCAGCCGAACAACGCTCTAAACTATCTACATCCACTTATTCAGAAAGGCGCAAAGAACACCATAAACATAACGAACGGGCGTTTCTTGGAAAATACCATACCTCTTCCAAAGAAAGAAGACGAAACTAAACACCTTGCTTGGGTATTGACATCAATCCAGAACAAGATAATATTAGAACAGGATTTATTACATTCGTACCAAAAGCAGAAGCAATACTTACTCCGCCAGATGTTTATATAAACATTTGACAGAGCAGATACTGCTTTTGTGATGTATAAGCTCTAATAATTTTATTCGCTGTTTTTAATTGAGACTTCAATAATGATATTGCACAGCCTATTTCTCTTTGTTTATCAAGAGAAGGTATTTTGAATACAAGTTGCGAGAAGGCCTCCATATTTAAATTGCGTCTAACGATACTTGCACCTTGCTCTGATACCATCATATAGCTGTATAAGGCACGATGAGTCTTTAACATTGCAGCCACAAACTGATTGTCGTAACCATCTGCTATTGAAAATACTTTGTAAGAAGGAGAAACTATCCCAATTTCAAATCTATCATTGTAATTGATATTCCCCATCCATAAATTTTGAGGACTTAAAACAACATCATGAAGCCGAATGATTTTATAGCCCACATTGTTTTCACTTGCGATATCCTTTGAAAAATACTCTCGCTGAGAGAATATGCCCTTAACTGTGGAACTCAGTACCTCATGTTGATTATTCGTTCGTGACCGTTCTGACCGTTCCAACAAAATATCTCCGAGACAAACAGATTTTCCTCCAGTAGCATATAGCAGTATATTGTTTAGCCCCTTGATTAAGGACTCGTATTTCTCAATGATTTTGTTTTGGGTAGCAATGCGTTTATCTATCAACGATAATAACTCAGCAATCTTTTGTTGCTCAACATCAGATGGAACAGATACTTGAATTTTACGAACTTCATTTGCGGAAATTTCTAAAAAGGTTGAGCCGCAGGACTTCCTTATTAAATCTTTCTTTTTTGTTTGTATTAGGTAGTAGAGAAAATCTACATTGCAATTTTTAGATACAAGAGATTGAAAACCTTGGTTTGTAGCACATTCTCTGAGAGATAATGAACATTCTCCAATTGTGGCACGAGAACTTAAAAGTATCGTATTGGGAGGCAAAAGCTTTGCACTGGAATTGTTTAGTCCGTCTTCTGTTATGGTACGCAGACTTGCATCAACGAATTTATTTTTACCTATCTCAGAAGGCGTAAACCATTGTATTCCTCCATCCCAATATGATTTTACTGTTGTATCGGGTGTACCACCGCCTATTACATCTGCTAAATCGTTTATTGATTTTGTCTCCCACTCCCCACTGAACTCAGGAAATCTCAAATGGGGAACATTAAGGACTTTATTTTCGTTATTATCTGTCATAATCGTTATTCTTTATCGGGATTGATGTCAAAGGGCAACAATTTGTCGCCATCATTAAACCGGTCGAAATCAGAGATAAACGAACGGTCTTGAATCACTTTATATTTTTCATACTCACCATACGCCTTCTCTCGTGCAGCTTCTTGTGAGACTTTACCGACTGTGTCTTGTGCTTGATAGTCCATTGTAGCAAGAAACTGTTCAAGACGCTGCTTCCAGTCTGCCATCGTTGTAATAATATGGCGTTGGGCACGCTGCTCCGCAAATTCAAGAAATGCGTTAGTTATGCCGTTAAGTTCGGAAACCTCCTTGTCAGACAAGTAGTTCTTTGCCACAATAGTATCAGACTTCTGTACTCTGCCATCGGGAGCTTTCTTCCAAGTTGTCAATCCCATGTGTGGCATTTCAGAATCAGCACGTTCATATACTATTTCGGCAGCGGTACGATGAGTTACAGCCAAGTGCATTATGTTTTGCACCATCTTGAAAAACAATTTGGTACAATCCGATTTCGGGTCGTAATCAGCACTACATTCGGCATAGATGTCTGTTATCTTTTGGTAATATCTGCGCTCTGATGTGCGTATCTCACGAATACGCTCCAGCAAATCATCAAAATAATCCTTGCCAAAGTGTTTTCCCTGCTTCAAGCGTTCATCATCAAGCGCATATCCTTTAATGATAAACTCTTTCAATACAGACGTAGCCCAGATACGGAACTGAGTGGCCTGATAGCTATTGACACGATAACCTACCGCAATAATGGCATCTAAATTATAGAACAGCGGTGTACGCTCCACATCCCGTTTTCCCTCTGATTGAATTATCCCAATTTTTCGGATAGTTGCCTCTTTAGTAAGCTCACCTGTTTCGTAAATCTGACCAAGATGATAGTTGACAGTCCGTACATCCACCCCGAACAAATCGGCCATACGCTTTTGTGACATCCAAAATGTTTCACTGTTGAATATCACTTCTATTCGCGCTTCGCCTTGCGCTGTTTTATACAGCAAAATATTAGAACTCAACGAATTTTGCATCAATTCGTTTGTCGAAATTGTTCGAGTAAAATAATCGCGAGCTTGTTGTACCAACACTTTTTTGACATCAGCATTTTCGGCAATAATCATACATGCCATACGAGACAGACGGAAGATATTGACCTTACGGAATGAGCCGCTTCCAATCCTTACCATATCAACCGTTTGGTTGAAATGGTCGTCTACATTCATTCCTTTTTCACCTGCCACCTTGATAGCTTTGTCTATGACTCTTTGGAATTTCCAATAAGCCGAATAGCCCATAGCAGTGCACAGGTCGCGTGAACTCCAATATTCGTTTCCGCCCTCATCCTGACGGCGTATATTGTCGAATGATGGACGCATTTCGGGGATGTTGTCTATCTCTGCCATAGTGTAATTATTCAACCAGCCCCAATTCTTTCAAATAGATCTCTATCTCCTTATCCAGTTCGGCTCGCTTGGCTTCCAATTCCGCTATTTCAGCCATGACTGCTTTGATGTCGATAGGCTCTTCTTCCTCAAAAGTATCGACATAACGAGGAATATTCAGATTATAGTCATTTTCGGCAACCTCCTGTAAAGTAGCGAGGTGACTGTACTTTTCAATCTCCTTGCGGTCTCGGTAGGTTTCTACAATCTTCTGGATATGCTGAGGGCGGAGTTTGTTTTGGGTCTTGACCTTTTCAAACTCTTTGCTGGCATCAATGAACAGGATATTATCGTCTTCCTTACGGCATTTCTTCAATACGAGAATACAGGTCGGAATGCTTGTACCATAGAAAATATTGGCAGGCAGCCCGATAATGGCATCAATATAGTTTTTCTTCTCTATCAGGAAACGGCGTATAACGCCCTCTGCATTCCCTCGAAACAATACTCCATGCGGAGCAACGCAAGCCATCGTACCACCTTCATTGAGATGATAGACCATATGCAAGATAAAAGCATAATCGGCCGTTTTCTTAGGCGCAAGTCGACCTGCTTTACTAAAACGGTCGTCGTTGTTGAATTTATCGGCTGCACTCCATTCAGCAGAGAACGGAGGATTTGCAACCACTGCATCGAACTGCATATCATCGAATGCGTCCCATTCAAGCGTATCGCCATTCTCAATTTTGAAACTGCTGAACCGGATGCCATGCAACAACATATTCATTCGAGCAAGATTGTAGGTAGTCGGATTTTTCTCCTGTCCGTAGATATATGCTGCCTTACCGATACTTGCCGCACGGAGCAATAGCGAACCACTACCACAAGTAGGATCATAAACATTACGCAAACGGTTATGCCCAAGAGTAACAATCTCCGCCAATATACGGCTGACCTCTTGCGGAGTATAGAACTCTCCGGCTTTCTTGCCTGCGCCGGCTGCAAACTGGCTAATCATATATTCGTAAGCATCGCCCAAAATATCAATTTCTTGCGAGGCCTCTACACCAAAGTCAATATCGTCCAATGCAAGAAGCACATTGCTGACGAGCGTGTTTTTATCATCTGCTGTTTTTCCCAATTTAGGCGAAGCCAAATCAATGTCCGAGAACAATCCGCCAAAATCCTCTTCACTATCCTGTCCCAAAGTGCTGTCTTCTATACGCTTCAACGAGCGTTCCAACATAGGAAGAACATTTTCTTTCCGCTTGATAGCCTCAATTACGGACGAAAACAAGAACTTCGGTTCAATGAAGTAACCTATATTTTCCAAGCACTGGTTCTTAACCTCTTCCTGCAATTCCGGTGCATCCGAATCGGTCATTTCCCATAATTCCTTGAATGTAACTTCATCATCATCCAACGCACTGTTAGCGTATGTTTCTATCTTCTCCGACAGGTATTTGTAGAAAATGAATCCCAAGGTAAAATACATAAAATCGCTTGCCGACATATTGCCACGCAAACGGTTTGCGACCTCCCAAAGCTGGTCACGGAGTTTCTGTTGCAGTTCTTCGCTCATATCTTTATTGCTCTATATTATCTTGTTTACATCACTTTCCGGCAATGGTATATTGCTCTCTATTATACTTCTCAGGTCATCTAGCACTTTCCCTTTATATGAGAAATATTTTGCCCCTTGATATGCACCCGATGTATTCCGTTTATCTTCCGGCATAAACGTACCGACAAAAGGGGACAATTTATAAATACGACCTTCGTATTCAACGGAATCATCGCTTGCTACCTTGACTTCCGTATCCGTAGGAATAAAGGTAACGAATTCCCCTATTTTAATACCGACCATGCTGAATTTGAAACGACCTCGCTTTACGGTTCGCTTCTGCACGACAGGCAATGAATCTTTTTCGTTATGGCAAACCGGTTTATTATCTACATAGACCGTAACAACCGCATCATCAATCATCTTGGCTATGTCATTGAATATATCCAAAGCTATTTGTGGCGGCACATTGAAAAACTCCCGATTCTGACGAATACGCAAATCCGTCAACCGATCAATAGTCTTGTGTACATGCTTTTCAACATCGTTATATTTGACCGTCTGAATGGTTGCATAAATCTCAAAAGGCAACGGAACAGCCGTGTTGTCAAGTTCCTTGGAACGTATATCTACAGGCCGCACACTTTTACCGATCTTGACCCAATCCTCACGAAAACTTGGATTAGTCAAGATATACACATATCCGGGTTCATTTGTCTTTACCATATCAGTATTTCTTTTAATCCCAACTGAAAGTGCGTATGATATTACGCAATCTGTCTAAAATCCTCGTCAACGCCTTTCTCGTCTTTATCAATCCGAGATGCTTCTCTTTCAATGCTTTTTGTATGATTTCCGGCTGCTCTTTTTGCAGGTAGTCATATTCTTTGAGGAAGTGATTCAATACCGATGACGATATTTCCTCTTCCTCAGCCAATGAGTTGACGGCATTTTCTCGCTCAACGGCAATATAGTGGTTCAACCGTTCTTCCAAATCGCTTGTACCGTCAGCTTTGCCTCGCTGAATCATGAAGTTTTCCTTATCTTCATCCACATTCTTTTGAATGAAACCATCGATAAGTTTGGCTTTACTGCGCATTTCTGCGTCTTTAATCATCGTATCAATGATATTCTGACGGCGTTCTGCGTAATCGGCACTATATGGGTCAAGTTCTGCAATGAGTTCAAGGATATATGCCACATTGATAATGTCGCTATGTAGGAGTTCAAGGCAGAAATCCACATCACCGAGGTCTCCGTCATCCGGAACATCTGTATCATCATCCGGTTTGGGTGACGGTGCTGGATCAACGAGTGCAAAAGTATCATGGATATCAAGATACTTACTTCTGAAATCCATAAATTGCTGTTCCGTCATGCCGAGATCATCAGACTCTTCATTATAATCCTCGTATATCTGTATTTCAGCATGTTTACGGATAATATCACGGAACGCCAAAACAAACTCTTTCTTAGCTTTTTCACTCTGCAAAAGGTCTATACAATTTGTGTCCGGATATTTCTTCAAAAAATTGGTAGCAAGCTCCTTGTATTCCTGTTTGACTTCTTCAAACGGAGGTCGCACTATTTCTTCCGGATTGTTACTGTTGCTGAACAATTTGATAGCGGTATCAACATTGCTTTTCAAATCACGGAAACACACAATCTTTCCGAAGCGTTTCTTTTCATTCAGCACACGGTTTGTCCGGCTGAATGCCTGCAACAAGCCGTGGTATTCCATATTCTTGTCTACATAAAGCGTATTGAGTTTCTTGCTGTCAAAACCGGTAAGGAACATTCCGACGACCAGACAAAGATCAAGCGGCTTCATATCAGCTCGCTTCTTTTTCATACGCAGGTTAATGTCATCATAATATGCACGGAAGTTCTCTGTCGTAAACGATGTCCCGAACATTTCATTGTAGTCATCCATGATGGCTTGCAGTTCATCAACCTCACCGGCACTGTCATTCAGATAAGAACCTGTACCCATTCCTGTCAGATCATCATCTTGACTTCCATTGGCTGCATAAGTAAAAACTGCACCTATACGAATCTTGGGATTCAGTTCCTTGAATATCTTGTAATAACGGATAAGCATCGGTACGGACTGTACAGCAAACAATGCATCGAACTCTCCGTCAAATGTTGACTTATTGAAATTATTAAGGATGAATTTGGCGATTTCCGTCATGCGATTGGTACTGCCGTTCTGCACTTCCTCACTGCCATGATAATATTCTACGAGGAAACCGAGAACATTTTCATCGGCAATGGCATCTTTAATCAGATAACGATGTAGACAGTTGCCGAACACCTCTTTGGTCGTATGCCCATCAACTGCATTCTCTGTAAAAATAGGAGTTCCAGTAAATCCGAATATCTGGGCATTATCGAAAAATAGCATAATCTTCTTATGACTCTCCCCGAAGTGACTGCGGTGGCACTCATCAAATATCATCACGATACGGGAGTGGCGTATCGAATCTATCTTGCTGCTGTACCATGTCTTACTTACGGCAGCATTGAGTTTCTGAATAGTGGTAATGATAATCTTGGAGTTACTATGCAGCCGTTTTACCAGTTCATCCGTATTGTCCGTACCGTCAACAGCTCCCGGTTCAAAGGCTTCATATTCCGACTGCGTTTGTGTGTCAAGGTCATGACGGTCAACAACGAACATGACCTTATCTACATCATCCAACTCCGAAACAAGCTGTGCTGTCTTGAATGAAGTCAAGGTTTTTCCTGCGCCTGTAGTATGCCAGATATAACCGTTATCGTTGGAGTTCTGTACCCGATCCAATATCTTTTCTACAGCATAGAACTGGTATGGGCGAAGTACCATCAAGCATTTATCCCCTTCATGCAATACGATATATTTTCCGATAATCTTACCGAGCGTACACTTTTCCAAGAAAAATACAGCAAACTTATCCAGTTCATTGAATGGCAGATTTGCCGCATCCGTCCAGTTGAACGTGAATTTATATCCACCATTGGGATTATTGGCGAAATAACGAGTATTTACGCCATTGGAGATAACAAATAGCTGAATATAGTCGAACAGCCCATGAAAGGATGTCTTATGATAGCGTTGTATCTGATTGTATGCCTGCTTGAGTTCTACACCCCGACGCTTCAATTCAATCTGAACCAGAGGGAGGCCATTGATAAGAATCGTCACATCATAGCGACACTTCTTTCGTCCCTCCACCGTAATCTGATTCGACACCTGAAACTCGTTCTGACACCATTGTGTACGATTAAGGAATTCCACCCAAATACGCTGCCCGTTCATCGTGTCAAGAGGATATAGGTCACGAAGTTTCTTAGCCTTTTCAAAGCGAGTACCACCTTCCAGATATATCAATATCTTCTCAAACTCTTCATCCGTAAATGAGTTACGACCAACTTCCGCCAGTTGTTTCTTGTTGTGAATTTCCAACTGCCGCTTGAAATTGGCATAAAGATTATCGTCTTCGGTAATCTGGACATACTCGTAGTCCATTTGCCGAAGTGTGGCTATAAGTCCGGCTTCCAATGCCGCTTCACTCTGTATTGACATATCCTTGCCCTGCTATGGTGTTATTACTCCAGCTTGTAGTATTTTGATACCTAATGTGTTTTCTATTTTGCACAAAGTTTCCAATGACAGATTCTCGCGACCTTTCAACACCTTGGAGACATATTGCTGGGTGCAGTTCATTTTTTCAGCCAACACTCGTTGTGTCATACCAAGTTCCTCCATTCGGTTTGACATGGTTGCAGCTATAGCCTGCGAATGGCACATCCACTTTTCGCCTTTATTCTCCACTGTTTCTACGTCCAATCCTAAAACCTTGTCTATCTGTTTTTCAGCCATTGTGTACATCAAAAATACCTTTGCCTTACTCTGTAGGCAAAGGTACTATAAATAATTGAGATGGCACAACTTTCAGGTTGTTTATTGACAAGTAACTAAATTTAATTGGAATCATTACCCTAGCACTATTTTTCATGCATATAGTCTTCAAAACTAATTGGTTTATAACAATCAGGAATTTTCACCAACTTCTTTTTGTTGACAACGAATGAAGGATTGTAATGCCAATTATAAAAATTTGAAATAGTAAAGTAATTAAATAGTGCAAGAATGAACGTTATCACAAAAGAAATGGGTTTGAAATTACAAAAATCATTAATCACTTGTATTGTATCATCTGCAGCAACAAAATAGTAATAAGACATTGCCCCTAACGTAATAATCATTATGAACAAACCAACTACAAATAAAGTTGTAGAACGAGTTTTTGATTTTGCAATTTCATAATCAAGAATTTTTTCTTTTTGTTCTGCTCGTTGTTTATTTTCTTGCTCCCATAAATTCTTGATTTTCATCTCAAATATCTCCTTTTCCTTTTTTATACCTTTTTTCTCTGAAACAAGTTGATCTTTGTCTGCTTTTAGAACTTCATTTTCTTGGTATATAATTTTTTCACTATTTTTTAACTCGGCTTCTTTGCTTTCAAGTTCGTGCATACGTTCATTATACTTTTGTTGCATTTTTACTTGATTATCCTTAATTTCTTTTATCTCACCTTGAAGCATTTGAAATAGATTATCAAATTTTTGGGCACGATTTACCTCAATTTGCTCCTGCCGCATAGATTCATCTTTGACCCTTGCCGCAAATGCAGCCTCATCTTTATGTGCAAGTTCATTAAGCTCTTGCACATCTTTTATTTGCCTGCTTGCGATACGAGTTGATAAGTTAACAACATCCCTATCCGTAATTTTATAGATTTCGCGATATTTTTGGATATTATCATCTAATTCTTTAATAATCCTTGCTTTAGGCAAAGATGAATTTAAAGTATATGAAACTAAAGATGTTATCCCCATTGTAGCAACATCATCACTAGTAATATCAATTGTCGGATTACTCAACCAAAGAATATTTAACAAGTCATCTACTTTAATAATTTCTGGCTGATGCTTCTTGCAGCTATATAAATCCTTATACTCTGTATCCGAATAATCATTATCATGACTTATCGCATTATTGACAAACCAACAGTTAACTTTACCAAACTCTTGGATATACTTTTCCCCTCGCTTCTCCCTAACATAAACCAAAGCCATAGCATCATGCAAGGCTGCTTTGTCCGTATTTCTATATTTGCGAATTATAGAAAATTCCTTGCTAAATTTCGCTTTTCCTTGCCATTGTTTTGTTTGTGGTATAACATGGAATTTGAAGTGATTAACAAGTGTATCCTCTAAATTATCCGATATTCTATTTAAATCCGTGCTAGATAAGTGTCTTCTATCGCAAGCATTATAAATATCTTCACGATTTATATTTTTAGCAATAATTGCACTGCTTAAATTTGTAGATTTAAATAACAACAATGCCTGAATCTCCTCTATTGTATCTTTCAGAACTGTAAACTTATAACCTAATTTTCGGCTTACGTCTATAAGAGTATTACAAGTTTCGGTTGATTCTGGAGTATTTAAATCCAAGAGGCTAATAATGAAATTTGTATCTAATAATAGTTCAACATTCATATTGGCATCAGACGGCTGATAGTCCAAATAACATGAAAGCATTGAACCCAAATAAATGTCACGAATCTTTTCAAAAATCTCAGGGACTTGTTTAAATGTATCAATGAATTGCGCTATAAGAACATTGTGAGAAGAATCTATCGTAGCTTCACTACTACCATTTGCCAAATAATATGATATCTCACTACGATTTTGTTCTACAAACTTAAATAAATCAACGTCATTATTTGTAGTACCTACATTATACGCTTTACAAAAAGTTTTAAACATATGCACAACTTTCGCCACATCCTCTTTACCTTTTTGTATCAATTCAGAGTAGTCTTCAAATATAAATTTATCAATCCAAAATGAGCCATCATTAAATATCCGCATGTCCTCACGACCATTCGTCTTATTTATTTCTGAAGCAATAACTTTTAAAATATTATTTAAGACGGGTATAGGAATGACCAATGAAAACTTTTTCTCAATAGCATCAGTAATTTCTTTCATGCTATTTCCCTTCACCACTCCTAATGGATATAGTTCAGATAGTGCATTTTTTACTATAGGAATAAAAATATCTAATGGACCATGAGCTAATGTCCCTTTATCATAGATATGTGCAAGCACACTATAAGCTATGGCACGATTTTGATAATTCAGTGTTTCAGGCATAAAATTTATACGGTAAAACCAATTAAACATTAGTAACTTAATCTGACAACATCTTCCGGCAACATAGTATTTCCTGCCTCATCTTTTGGAGCATTCTTAAAAAACAGCATCGGAACTATGGTGTATTTCTTGGCAAACGGCAGCAGATTAGCCTTGCGGAAAAGTTCGGCTGTTAACTGTTTCCCATTCTCTTGAGTTGTCCATTTGCATTCGCCAACCAGCAGATACTTTTTATCAAGCGATTCTGCCATTACATCGAACTCGACCTGTTCCGGCTTCTTATCCTCATTGAGCACAGAACCCCACCAGCGTTTTGCCTTGCCATAAACCACTCCATTGACAAGATTTCCTGTTACGGCATCCCGACATAATTTTTCCCATTGCATACTCACATACTCCGATAAATGAGCAGTCAAAGCCTGTTCTATTGGCAAACGACGACCAAGCTCGATGAACGAACGATTAGGTACGACAAACTGATAATAAAATGCCATAAACGGATCGGCTATCTTGTAAAGACTCTTTTTCGCATTCTTTTCATCAATCCCAAACGGAACATCTTTCTCCAAAAATCCGAGATCAATAAGTTTCTTCAATGGACGCGACAGGTTGGTTGCAGGCTCATTGCATCTTGCGGCAATCTCAGAAAGCCGATTTGCGCCAGTACCGATATAAGACATTATCGTCGAAGTCTTAACAATATCCTTTACATCGTCCTGAAACAATTTTATCGGTTCTTCGTAAAGAGTTCCATTTACAGAAAGGATATTGTGCCACAAAGCATCATTAAGTGAATTTTGGTTTTCCCTTAGTTCCCAATAACGCGGCACACCTCCCCAAACAGCATATTCTTCAATGGCATTCATCGCATCAAGGCTCAAAGCCTCTTGAATATATGGCAAACGTATCGGTGCAAGTTTCATGATCTCATCAGCACGACCATAAAGAGGTGCAGTAGAATCAAGAAACAATCCATACATCATATTTTGTGACGAACCGCAAAGCACAAGATTATACTTCAACAGCTTTTCATCAACCAGTTTTTGTAGCACAGACGGCAGTTCAGAAGATTGCTCTACAAGATACGGAAACTCATCCAAACATAAAGTAAAACGCTTGTCTGTTCGATAATTGACCGCACGAAACATAGATTCCCAATCCGGATATGTCAGTTTGTCGAAATCCGGGAACACTTGTGCTATTACTTTTGCAAGCAATACTCTCTGATGTTGCCCTTCAGAACGGTCAGCAAGGAAGTAAACATCATTTTCTGACAACACCCTTTTAATGAGCGTTGACTTACCCAGCCGTCTGCGACCGTACATCACGACTAACGAGGATTTCTCTCTCGCAAGAGCATCTTTCAGTCGTGCTGCTTCATCTATTCTATCAACGAATTTCATACGCCTTATTTATTATGCAATACAAACATAATGTTTTTGCAGCATAACACAAAATTTAAAACCATGTTTTTTATCCCAACAGCACAAAAGGCAACTTACTATATGGAAGAACATACGCATCTATACCTTTTTTGAAGCTCGTTTCCTTGTCTTCAAACTCAAATCTTGCAAAGCTTTTCCCAGTTTGTCTTCTTTGGCCAGCCACAGGATATCATAGTCAAGCTGCAAGGCATACAGCACTCGCAAGTAGATTCCGATTGCTACTGTCGGTACACCTTTCTCTATTCTAGACACGGTCAATGGAGAGCAAGTGGCACGTTCCGCCACTTGAGCCACACTCAGATTCCTTCGTAGGCGAGCCAATTTAATCTGTTCTCCTACAATCGACATCTTTTGCTCTAATTTTCGGGGCAGCTTAGTCCCCATTGTGTTCTTCGCCATATCAACTCATCATATAATATGCAAAGATACTACTTTAGTATATATTTAATGATGTATTGCAGGCAAAAAAATCGCAAGACTAGAAGACGCTTTTCTAACCAAAATATTATTATTTTATCCTATAAAGTTCTCCCTTATCGTTGAGTCTAAAATTAAATTCTCTAACCGGCGGTATTCCTTTAGCGGTATTTGCAAATATTTTTAACAATGGTTCTTTTGAATCTGAAGCCATAGTCGCAATATAAAAATCTTTTATATAAGGCTCATTTTTAATACTTTCCAAAGCCTCTATAAACTTATCTCTATACAATAAGATTTCTTCTTCACTAACACAACTATTCCGAAGTAATTCATCCACGTCATAATCAATGCAATTTGCAACATATTTGGCCGTATTCGAATATTTATCTTCAATTTTTAATGGAGCAAATTTGTATGTTCTGTCAATCAATTCCATTTTATAATATGACAGCCCTCTACCTTTCATAGCATCCATTATGTGGTCAATCTGTTCTTTTTGCATTCTATATCCAAAATAAATCCCAGTAATTGCCCTATAATCAATATCAAACAAACCTTTTCCTTCAACAATTAAACGATGCTCTTCCTCATGCTTCCACGAAAGCGATTTTGTCCCCAGAAAAGTTTTTAAAGTCTGAATAATGTCTTTACTATGAAGTATAGTTAAATCCGCGATAGGAACATTTCGAGAATAATCAACATCAAAATCAAAAATAGCTTGAAATTTCTCATTGTAATTTAGAGACTCTTTGAGTATATCAATGTCATATTCTATGGCGAATCCTGTATGCCCACCACCATAATAAGCCCACAATAATTCATTGGTCACATTGTTACTTAGGGAATAAATCCCTATTTGGGCAAATTTTTCGAGCAATTCTTGATACTGCTTTTTAACATCTCCAGAAAACTGCTTAAACGCTTCAATCAATGAAATTATTTTATAGTCATTACAAAAGCCTTCTGTTGGATCATTTAATTCACTTTTTGTCGGAAGATAGATTTGATTATTTGCAAGAGTGTTTACATCTCTATCAAATATTGATTTCCCATCTTTATCAAAGACCCCTATGCCACCTCTGTATTTATAACAATTTCTCATATTTATACTACCAATTTTCGAATAATATCGGCCTCATTTTAATACCTACAATCAAATAAAATACGCTCCTATATATTTCTCCATTTTTTCAAAGACTTCAATCACTTCTTTCTCATTCAATCCAACTTTTACAGCCACAGCAAATAAATCTTCTTTTGTAGGTTCAATGCGATCATTGATAGAAGTCGTACGGAAGCCATTTATGCCATCACTTGGCAACAGGTCGAATGCCGGAGCGAAATGCCAATTGCCATCACGATAGATGAAAGCAAAATTCTTTGCGTGGTCATCTTTGTTATCAATCAAGTAGTTGAATACCATAAGACGATACACTTTCCACATTTCCGCCACGCTATGCGTCAAAGTTGCGCATACTTGAAATATGTGAGTGTAGTCTATGCTTGGCAAACGATAGTCTGCCCCGATAAGTCCGGCAATGCTTACAACGTGTAATTTACCGTTTGAGGTACGGTCAAAACGCTCCACTCCGAAATATTTATCTTCGAAAAGTCGTGTTTTAGGTATCTCTATTCCACACTCTTTGGCAAGAAGCGAATAACGGTATTCATCCTCACCAATATGTTTGAAATCTCTCTTTGCCCGGAATTTCACCAACCATTCTTTCCCATCATAACGAGTAAAGATTTTGGGGCGTGCTCCCCCTGGAGAACCACCTCTATACTGGAACTCCTCAATTCCCTCTCCGTTATAATTGTCGCTATCAAGAATCTGTTCCGCCTCCAATGCCAATTTTTCAAAATCTGCGTATTCTTGCTTTGATACAACACTCTTGTCTGGACGAAATTCCAATGCACCGCGTCCAGTAGAACCGACCAACGCAAGACGGTCAAGTAGTGACAGTGTTCGTGGATTGACCCCGTTCCGCTGCAGGTATCTATCAAGAATTAGCAATCCCCACCCATCAGGCAAACAATCATCAAAAACACCGAATCCACCATCAAACGGACGAGGTTTTGCTATAAATACCCCACTGCGCAACGGTAACTCAAACGGAGATATAGAAAAACCAGAATTGAGCCACTCTGCCGAATATTCAAATGCACATAGACTCTCTTTGGTTAAAGCCAATCTGCCAACCAGTCTATTATCATATATTACCTCTATCTGCTTTATGCTATTCATTTTTCTTCCCTCTTTTACGTATAACACTTTGCTCATTCAATACATCATCTAATGACTGATATTGCTTCTGCGCAAAAAGAGCATCAAAATCAGAAAGCGCATTCAAAGCAAATCCGACTTGAAGCAATCCTCTTAATGAAATCTCTCCCGTCTGCTCAAATCTGCGATAAGTGGCGAACTTGACTCCTGCTCTTGCCGCCAATCCTTCTTGGGTTAAGTCCAATTCAAGCCTCCGAGCCTTGACTCTTGCTGCAATCTGCAAAGCAATATCACTTGGACTTGAAATATTAAAAGTTACTATATTATTCATAGTGCCCATATTTACCAATCAACAAACAAAATATTATTCAATGCAAAAATAAGACTTATTCCTGAATATACCGCCAAATTCAGAATTTATTTGCACTTCAAAATGAAAAGCAACTTTACTTTATACCCGTATTTATATATACGTGCATTAAAGTAAAGCTAACAGAGGGAGAAAAAGAAATGGCTTCGCCAAAGCCGAACCGAACTATATCTGCCGACTTTCTTTTTTTGGCTGCAAAAGACACAGAAATCTTGCTCACAAAACAGACATGATTCGAACCTTGTCAAGACACAAGAGCCAACCCTAAAATCCGTAAAACCATCTCTGATTTTGCAACTCGAATCGGAGAAATAATCACCGATATGCCTTATCTTTGCGAACCGGAGGTTTCGGTGTAAAAGAAAGCCATTTTTCTCTTTTTCCCTTCGTTTGAAGATAAACTAAGGTTAAAAGTGTTAAACCTTCGATTTTTGACGAAAAAACAAGTAAATTTTCGAGCAGTCTATCTTTTAAGCTGTAAACTATTGATAGTCAATTAGCATAATATGCTGCATCGGAAAAAAATGGAATTTCTCGGGCAGAGCCCTTTCCCAAGAAAAGAGAAAAGACCATGCGAAATGAAATGAATATAAAAAATATGTGACAGAAAAACGGATATATATTATGTCTATACAGGAACAAACTGCAAGGTTATATGGCAGATACGGATGTGCACCGGATTTCAGGTCTTGAAAGACACGGAGAAATCCGGAAAGGCACTGGCATTGCCATTTTGTAAGAGGTTCCTTCGGAAGCTATCGGCAAGTGGCCGGTGGACAAACCGGAAGACAATACGGCAGACTTTATCAAACCGATTCTGAAAATCAAGAAAAGTACAACACCTGTTTCTGCATAATCTTCCCGAAAAAAAGAAAATGAACAATACCTGACAGTATTCTTTCATTAAGCGGATACCGCCAGTAATGATCAGATTGCCGATAGAAATGCGCATGAACATTCCTGTCCATGAACGAATAAAAATATTGGTAATCTGAAAATGATGGCGGAGAACCGGACATGCCTGGTAGCGTCAAGAAGGA
>ERZ779894.783-NODE-783-length-35692-cov-8.642142_pt1 | contig 35692 bp, 28 predicted proteins | sample MGYA00511587_ERZ779894 | MGnify/ENA primary metagenome ERZ779894 (study PRJEB29588, sample SAMEA2160490) | human gut metagenome | biome: human gut; feature: human-associated habitat; material: faeces | place: Denmark | collected 2008/2010 ... | reverse complement strand
CTCAGTTGGTAGAGCACCTGACTCTTAATCAGGGTGTCCAGGGTTCGAGCCCCTGGCGGTGCACTAAGAAGCACTGTTTTTGAAAGCTTGACTTTCGGGGACGGTGTTTTTTTGTTCTCCTGTTTTCAGATGCACATAAGAACATGACACCTTCTCCGATTCCTTTTCAGTTTATATTTCTTTTAGAATTTCTTTTCAATTCTTTTCTTGTAAATTTCCCAGGCCGGACGCATAATAAACTTAATCTGAAACGTTTTTAAGACACTATTTTTCCCGGACATCCCGACATGTCCGTGCCGTGCAGACAGCGCACAGAATGGAGACACCTATGACAACCAATCCCGATGACAAAAAACCAAAACAAGTGCTTGCCACGTATGCCGTCATCGCTCTGATCGTTATGTTCCTGCTTAATATTTTTGTTCTTCCGGGGATCATGGAACGAAGCATCAGGGAAACGACCTACAGTGACTTTTTAAAAGGTATCGACAGCAAACAGATTCAGGAGGTCCAGTTCGATGTCCAGGATTCTATCATTTATTACACCATTGAACAGGATGGCAAAACTCAGGTCTGCAAGACCGGTCTGATCAACACCGACAGCGAATTGATCGATAAGATCACTTCCTCCGGTGCGGATCTGACCAGCGAGATTCCGACTCAGCAGTCCCCTCTGATGAATATGCTGATCGGTTTTATCCTGCCTACTATTATTTTCATCTTTTTAGGCCAGCTGCTCTTTAAAAAGATGACCAACAGCATGACCGGAGGTCCCGGCGGCGCGATGTCGTTCGGCAAGAGCAGCGCCAAAGTTTATGTCAAATCCTCCACCGGCATCAAGTTTTCCGATGTAGCAGGTGAAGATGAGGCAAAAGAGCTTCTGACCGAAATCGTAGACTTTTTGCATAACCCTGAAAAATACCGCGCAATCGGCGCAACAATGCCCAAAGGCGCACTGCTCGTAGGCCCTCCCGGAACCGGTAAAACCCTGCTTGCCAAGGCAGTCGCCGGTGAAGCGGACGTTCCCTTCTTCTCCATTTCCGGTTCTGAATTCGTGGAAATGTTCGTCGGCATGGGCGCAGCCAAGGTACGTGACCTGTTCAGGCAGGCGAGTGAGAAGGCTCCCTGTATCGTCTTCATCGATGAGATCGATACAATCGGTAAAAAACGTGATGGACAGATCAGCGGCAACGACGAGCGGGAACAGACCTTAAACCAGCTGCTGACAGAAATGGACGGTTTCGATGGTTCCAAAGGCGTTGTCATCCTGGCAGCGACGAACCGCCCGGATTCCCTTGATCCTGCGCTGACCAGACCCGGACGTTTCGACCGCCGAATTCCGGTTGAGCTGCCTGACTTACAGGGCCGCGAAGATATCCTGAAGGTACATGCCCGTAAGATCAAGATTGCAGATAATGTAAACTTCCATGAAATCGCAAAAGCTGCTTCCGGTGCCTCCGGCGCTGAACTCGCCAATATCGTCAACGAAGCTGCTCTGCGTGCAGTCCGCGACGGTCGTCGTTTTGCAACACAGGCAGACCTCGAAGAAAGCATCGAGGTTGTTATCGCAGGCTACCAGAAAAAGAGCCGCGTGCTCTCCGAAAAAGAAAAACTGATCGTTTCCTATCATGAAGTCGGTCATGCCCTTGTCGCCGCCCTGCAGACGAACTCCGCACCGGTACACAAAATCACGATCATTCCCCGTACCAGCGGTGCGCTTGGTTATACCATGCAGGTCGAGGAAGGCGAACGTTTCCTGATGTCCAAAGAAGAAATGGCAAATAAGATTGCAACGCTGACCGGCGGCCGCGCAGCAGAAGAAATCATCTTCCACTCCATCACAACCGGTGCCTCCAACGATATCGAGCAGGCAACCAAGCTCGCCCGTGCAATGATCACCCGCTACGGCATGAGCGATACTTTCGATATGGTTGCAATGGAAACCGTTGCAAACCAGTATCTGGGCGGCGATTCTTCCCTTTCCTGCTCACCCGAGACACAGACCCAGATCGATACCCTGACCGTCGACCTTGTAAAAGCACAGCACCAGAAAGCGATCCAGCTTCTGCAGGATAACCTGCCAAAGCTTCATGAAATCGCTAAATACCTGTACGAGCATGAAACGATTACAGGCGAAGAATTTATGACGATTCTGATGCGCAAGTCTGAGCTCGCGGCGGCGGATTCCGCAGCTTCCGGCAACTGACCGACAACGGCAACAGCTACCGGCTGCTTTACACCTGGTTTTTTCAAACGGCGAAGATTTTTCAAAAATCTCCGCCGTTTTTTGCGTGTAGGCAGCTCCCTCTCTATACGCAAAAATCTCTCTTCCGGTATCGTTTTTTGAACGCTTCCAGACATCTCTTTTTCTTCCCTTTTCCCGTCTTATGAGGTATACTGAGAGCAGTGAGATTTATCCTGTGGAGGTATAGGTATATGAAATATATTCAACTCGGAAAAAGCGGACTGACAGTCCCTTCCGTTGCCCTCGGCTGCATGCGCATCCGCGACGTTTCCGCTAAAGAAGCCGAGGAACTCGTTGCAACGGCGCTGGAGCTTGGCTGCAACTTTTTCGAACACGCCGACATCTACGGTCAGGGCACCTGCGAGGAAGCGTTTGCAGACGCGATCCACATGTCCCCCTCTGTCCGCGACAAGATCCTTCTGCAGTCCAAATGCGGCATTGTTTCCGGCGTTATGTATGATTTTTCCAAAGAACACATTTTATCTTCTGTAGACGGCATTCTGAAACGTCTGCGCACTGACTATCTGGATGTGCTTGTCCTGCACCGTCCGGATGCCCTGATGGAGCCGGAAGAAGTGGCAGAAGCCTTCAACCAGCTGCAGCAAAGCGGCAAGGTCCGCAACTTCGGCGTTTCCAACCACAAATCCAGCCAGATCAGACTGCTGCAGAAATATATCAGCCAGCCCCTCGTAACCGACCAGCTGCAGTTTTCCCTGCCCAACTCTTCCATGATCCAGAGCGGCATGGAAGTCAACATGACAACCGCCGGTGCAATTGACCGCGACGACAGCATTCTCGATTTCTGCCGTCTCAACGATATCACCATCCAGACCTGGTCACCATTCCAGTACGGCTTTTTTGAAGGCGTTTTCATCGGCAGCGACAAGTATCCCGAATTGAACCACTGTCTGGAGGAAATTGCAGACAAATACCACACAACTCCGACAACAATTGCAGCTGCATGGATTCTGCGTCACCCTGCACACATGCAGCTGATCGCCGGCACGACAAAGCCCTCCCGCTTCCGCGAGATCTGCGCCGCCTGCGATATTACGCTAACCCGTGAGGAGTGGTATCGTCTCTATCTTGCTGCCGGACACATTCTGCCGTAATTTACAAGTGCCTGACTTTCATTTTTCCGAAAGGAGAATTTACCATGTATGATGCAATCATAATCGGTGCCGGTGTGACCGGATGCGCGATTGCACGGGAGCTTTCCCGTTATCAATTAAATATCCTGGTGCTGGAAAAAGAAGAGGACGTCTGCTGCGGAACCTCCAAAGCAAACAGCGCCATCATCCATGCCGGACACGACGCAAAGCCCGGCTCCTTAAAAGCCCGTTTTAATGTGAGAGGAAACGAACTCATGGATCAGCTCTCCACTGACCTCGATTTTCCCTTTACCAGAAACGGCTCCCTGGTACTTTGTTTTGAAGAATCCCAGATTCCGGAACTGGAAGAGCTGGCAGACCGCGGACGCAAAAATGGCGTTCCCGGTCTTTCCATCGTGACCGGTGAGGAGATCAAGTCCCTCGAGCCAGCACTTTCCGACGACGTAAAGGCGGTGCTTGTCTGCCCCACCGGCGGAATTGTATGTCCCTTCCTGATGACAATCGCTCTGGCGGAAAATGCTGCCGTAAACGGCGTTTCGTTCCGCTTTGACACTGCAGTAAAATCCTTTTCCCACGACGCTTCTGACGGTCACTGGAACGTTTTAACCGCTGCCGGCGACACCTTTGAAGCCCGCTGTATCATCAATGCCGCCGGTGTCTATGCGGACGAGCTGCACAATCAGGTCAGCGCCCGCAAGCTTTCTATCACGCCCCGCCGCGGAGAATATCAGCTTCTGGACAAAAAAGCCGGAACCCTGGTTTCCCATACGATCTTCCAGCTTCCCGGAAAGATGGGCAAGGGCATTTTGGTCAGCCCCACCGTCCACGGAAACCTGTTAGTCGGTCCCACCGCCGAAAACCTTTCCGATAAAGAGGCCGTCAATACCACCCAGGCAGGACTTGCTGACGTTATGGAAAAAGGACGACTCAGCGTTCCGTCCCTGCCCGGCAATCTGACAATTACCTCGTTTGCAGGTCTGCGTGCCTCCGAGGCAGGCGGTGATTTCGTAATCGGTGAGGCAGAGGATGCTCCCGGCTTCTTTGACTGTGCCGGAATTGAATCTCCCGGTCTTTCCTCCGCTCCCGCAATCGGGGAATATGTTGCAGAGCTGGTTTCTCATAAGCTGGGTGCTTCCTGCAAGGACAACTTTATTGCAACCCGCAAGGGCATTCCCTGCGTCGCTTCTGCTTCCCCGGAAGAATTAAAAGAGCTTCTGTCAGAAGATCCTGCATACGGCAATGTGATCTGCCGCTGTGAAACCGTTACAGAGGGAGAAATTATAAATGCAATCCGCCGTCCGGTGGGCGCACGCTCCTTAGACGGCGTAAAACGACGCACCCGTGCCGGAATGGGACGCTGTCAGGCAGGCTTCTGTTCTCCCAGAGTCATGGAAATCCTCGAGCGCGAGCTTTCCATGAACCCCCTTTCTGTCACCAAACACGGACAAGGCTCTGAACTGCTTACCGGCACTACAAGGGAGGAATCGGGCTTATGAAACAATATGATCTGATCGTCATCGGCGGAGGTCCTGCCGGACTTGCTGCCGCTATCGCTGCCCATAAAAACGGAATTTCCAATCTTCTGATCCTCGAACGCGATCAGGAGCTGGGCGGCATTTTAAATCAGTGTATCCACAACGGCTTCGGTCTGCACACCTTTCAGGAAGAGCTGACCGGACCAGAATACGCTTCCCGTTTCATCGACGAAGCGCTCGCACTGGAAATTCCCTATAAACTCTCCACAATGGTTCTGGATATCAGCACAGACGCTTCCACAGGTCTGCATTGTGTTACAGCCATGAACCGCACAGACGGACTCCTGCAGCTGCCCTGCCGCAGTGTAATCCTCGCGATGGGCTGCCGCGAACGTCCCAGAGGCGCTTTAAACATCCCCGGCTTCCGTCCGGCAGGCATTTACACCGCCGGTACAGCCCAGCGTCTCGTCAATATGGAAGGCTTTCTTCCGGGTAAAGAGGTAGTAATCCTCGGCTCCGGCGATATCGGTCTGATTATGGCGCGTCGAATGACCCTCGAAGGTGCGAAAGTCAAAGCCGTTGCCGAGCTGATGCCCTATTCCGGCGGTCTGCAGCGAAATATCGTCCAGTGCCTGGAGGATTTTGACATTCCATTGCTGCTTTCCCATACAGTCATCGATATTCAGGGAAAAGATCGCGTAACCGGCATTACACTGGCACAGGTCGGTCCTGACCGCAAGCCGATCCCCGGAACCGAACAAAATATCCCCTGCGATACACTGCTGCTCTCCTGTGGACTTATCCCCGAAAACGAGCTTTCCACCAAACTCGGTGTATCCTTATCCCCCGTCACAGGCGGTCCACTGGTGAATGAAAGTCTCGAAACGAACGTTCCCGGCGTATTCGCCTGCGGCAATGTCCTGCACGTACATGATCTGGTTGATTACGTTTCCGAAGAAGCCGGACGTGCCGGAAAATTCGCGGCAGAATATATCCGACAGACAGCGGGGGACGGCGCTGGCATTGCTTCCGCTGAACAGAATTCGACCACACAGGCTGACAGCGGCGCAAGCAGCGCTTCCGCCGGGCAAGGTTCAACCGGCGTGAAGGCTAACAATAACGCTCCCAACGCCGCTGCTGCGGACGGCTCCACCGGCATCCCGCTTATTCCATCGGGCGGCGTCCGATACACGGTTCCGCAGTCCATTCGGCTGTCCCATATGGAGGACACGCTTCTGGTTCGTTTCCGCGTCGGAAGCGTATTCACAGACGCAGTATTGACTGTTACAGCAGGTGATACCTGTCTGCTGCGCCAGAAAAAGAAGAAGCTCGCGCCCGGCGAAATGCAGCAGATCATCCTGAAAAAATCTGCAATTCCCGCCGACGCACAATCCATCACAATCTGTGTTGCAAAAGAGGAGGGCTGATTTGTTATGGAAGAAAAAAATCTAATCTGCATCTGCTGCCCTCTGGGCTGCCCGCTTACTGTTACGCTTGAAAACGGCGAGGTTGTATCCGTCACTGGTAATACCTGCCCCCGCGGCGCTGCTTACGGTCGTAGGGAGGTCACCAATCCAACCCGTATCGTAACTTCTACAGCGCTGGTTTCCGGCGGCGTCCTGCCTGTCGTTTCCGTTAAGACTGCCTCCGATATCCCCAAAGGTAAAATAAAGGATGTCATGGAAGCGATCCGTCAGATCCACGCTGTCGCCCCGGTTCAGATCGGAGATGTCCTGCTGCACGACGCGGCAGGTACGGGTGCGGATATCGTCGCCACCAAAAATATTCCGGTTGCCACCGGTTTCAGGGAGAACTGATCCGAAATGCTTACAGATAAATTTAAAAAAAATGCGGATGCACTCCGGCATAAAAAGCTGTTCCTGCTGGATATGGACGGCACGATCTATAATGAAAATTCGATTTTTGAAGGAACGCTGGATTTTCTTTCCCAGATTGAAAAAAATGGAGGACGCTATATTTTCATCACCAACAATTCCTCCAAATCCGTAAAGGACTATGTGGAAAAGGTAAACCGGATGGGAATTACCGCCGATGCTTCGCATTTCTATACTTCCAGCCAGGCAACCGCTTTTTATCTTCAGGAGAATTATCCCGGACAGACCGTTTTCTGTATGGGAACCCGTTCTCTTGTCGCAGAGCTGGAGCAAAACGGCATCCGCGTTGTCACGAAGCCGGAGGATTCCGCCTCTGTCGTTTTAATCGGCTTTGATACAGAAAATACCTCTGAAAAGGTACGTGACACCTGCATCATGCTCGGGCGTGAGGTTGCTTATCTTGCAACCAATCCGGATCTTGTCTGTCCGGTCAGCTTCGGCTACATCCCGGATTGCGGCTCCATGAGCATCATGCTCAAAAATGCGACCGGCAAAACACCGTTTTTCATCGGCAAGCCAGAACCGATCATGATCGACTGCGTTTTAAAAAAGCTCGGCATCTCCAAAGAGGACACCGTGATCGTCGGTGACCGCATCTACACAGACATCGCCTGCGGTGTCAATGCAGGAGTCGATACGATCTGTGTCCTCTCCGGCGAGGCGACACTTGATGACCTGGAAAAGAGCGACACCAAACCAACCTGGATTTTCGACAGTGTCCGTGAAGTGTGCACAGAACTGGCGCGGTAGCGCCTGCGGAAAGCACAGGCTTCCGGCTACATTATGTCTCCCCGACATCAACCCATGCCCGGCTGTTCAACAGCTGCTTTCTCTGCCTCCAGTCCGGCATCAGCTCCGTCATAAGCTGATGAAATGCTGCAGAGTGATTCGGCTGGATAAAATGGCAGAACTCATGTACTGCAACATATTCCATACACGCAGGCGGTGTCTCCCCAAGCTGTCTGGAAAAAGTCACGATCTTCTTTTTCGGCTGACAGCTTCCCCATCGGGACACCATACTGCGCACTTTAATCTGGGGCCATGCTACCCCCATCCTGGAAAAAACCGGATAAATCCTCTCACAGATTTCTTCCATCTGCTCCAGACAGCACTGTGTCAGATACCCTTCGATCATCCGTCTGCGTCTGTCTGTATCGGATGGATTTTTCTGTGTCACTAAAATCACACGGCCGATCCGCTCCACCGACTCTTTCCTACCCTCCACAACACGAAGGCGGCAGGCTTTTCCACACTGATAGAGCACATCCCCATCTTCATAGCGTCGATTTTTCCCGGCGCTGATTCCATCTCCGGCTTCAATCAGCTTCAGACAGCGTTCCCGGTTCTGCAGGACAAAATCCGCATTTTCCAGAAGAAACGCCTCTATTTCCCACTGCGCTGTATCTCTGCTCGCAGAAACCAAAACGCGCCCATCTCTGTGGACGCGCAGGTTCATTCTCCTGATATTTTTCCGCTGCAGTTCATAAGGGACTGCAATCCCCTTCAGTACAATGATCTTTTCCATACATTCTACCACGGGCGCTGTCCGTCGGTTCCCCGGCAGGACAACGCCCGTATCTATTGCAAATTATCGTTTCCCTTACGCGTTCACCAGGCGAACTGTTTCCCGCGCAATGGCAAGCTCTTCATTGGTCGGAACCACCAGGGCTGTTACTTTGGATTCCGGAGTGGAAATAACAGCCTCCACACCGACTGCCGCCTTATTCTTTTCCAGATCGATCTCGCAGCCAAGGAAGCCTGTATACTGACTGATCAGAGCACGAACCTGTGCGTTATTTTCACCAATTCCTGCTGTAAATACGATGGCATCCACACCGTTCATAGCAGCCGCATATGCACCGATATATTTGCCGACACGATAAGCGTATGCTTCCAGCGTCGTCTGCGCATGGTCGTTGCCTGCTGCCGCAGCTTCTACCAGATCACGGAAGTCGCTGGAAATACCGGACAGGCCAAGCACACCGGAGTTTTTGTTGCAGATATTGATGACCTCTGCAGCTGTCAGATTTTCTTTTTCTGCGATAAAACCAACGATTGCAGGATCCATATCGCCGCTTCTGGTTCCCATCATCAGGCCTTCCAGGGGCGTCAGACCCATGGAGGTATCCACGGATTTACCGTGGTCAACTGCGGATACGGAAGCACCGTTGCCAAGATGGCATACGATAATTTTCAGATCCTTTCTGTCTTTTCCAAGCAGTTCTCCGACACGTTTGGAAACGAAATCATGGCTGGTTCCATGGAAGCCGTAACGACGTACTTTGTATTTCTCATAATATTCATACGGCAGACCGTATAAATAAGCCTTGCCGGGCATCGTCTGATGGAATGCGGTATCGAATACAGCTACCATCGGCACGCCGGGCATTACCTTCTGGCAGGATCTGATACCGATCAGGTTTGCCGGATTGTGAAGCGGCGCAAGGTCATTGCACTCCGCAATTGCTTCCAGTACACTGTCATCAATCACAACAGATCCCTTGAATTTTTCTCCGCCATGTACGATTCTGTGACCTACTGCATCAATTTCCTTCAGAGATGCGATCACGCCCTCTGCCGGATCTGTCAGCTTCTCGATCACAACCTTTACTGCATCGGTATGATCCTTCATCAGAACTGCTTCCGTCTTTTTGCCTTCGCCGGCTTTCTGATGGGTTACGCTGCTGCCTTCGATTCCGATTCTTTCACACAGTCCCTTTGCCAGGACCTCTTCACTCTGGCTGTCGATCAGCTGATACTTCAAAGAGGAGCTGCCGCAGTTGATTACAAGCACTTTCATGGAAATAAATCCTCCTGTTTTCTATTTTGACAGTCTCCGATCACACCGGAGGCTGTTTTTGCACCGCATACGTTTTTATTGTATCATTTCACACGATAAAAAACCAGACCCGCAGCTATAAAAAACAGGGACAGACTATTTTCGTCCGCCCCTGTTCTGATTCCGGATTTCATGTTGTTATCCGTCAGCCCTGCCATCCAAAGCTAGTACATCGTTTTCAAAATAACTATACCACTCACTTGCCTGTGAATCCGATTGCACAGGTATAAAAGCCTCAGCGTAGCCCGCTACGCCTGCGTTTTTATACCTGCACACTCGAATCCACATCCTACGCGATTGGTATAGTTATTTACGAAACGCTGTACTAGAGATATCACGGATACAGTTTCGACTTTTCAGATCAGCTCCAGCACAGCCTCTCCCTTTGCCGGAATCGAAATCTCCTGCATATTGCCGTTTTCGTCATGCAGCACCAACGCAAAAGCTGCATCCTCTTCCCTGTTTTTACCATCTGCCGTTACAACAATTTTTTGACCGCTGCGGATCGCTTTTACGGTTTCCACAATCTGTCCGTGGATATCCGGGATTTTGCAGACTGCTTCTTTTCCATCCTTTAATGCAAACAGATGCAGCACAGAGCTTGCCGCATAGTCATAATCCGGGCGTTCTGTCACGCTGCCGACTGCCAGCAGGGTATTTTCCCGCACATAAAGCGGCAGGGAGAAATAGTCAAACCTGTCCTTGTAAAACCTTCCGCCCTCTTTAACTGTGCCGTCCAGATAATTTGTCCACGTGCCCTCCGGCAGATACCAGGCTGCGCTGCCATCCTCCGAAAAGATCGGTGCTGTCAGCAGACTTTCCCCCAGCATATACTGCATATCCAGAGTCTGGCAGGCCGGATCGTCTTCAAACTCAAATACCATAGGACGCATCACCGGCGTACCGTCCTCATGGGCTTCCACTGCTTTTGCATACAGATACGGCATCAGGCTGCATTTCAGCTGCACAAAATATCTCGCTACATCGCAGGCCTGCTCATCAAATGCCCACGGTACCCGGTAGCTTCCCGATCCATGCAGGCGGCTGTGAGAGGAAAGCAGGCCAAATGCAAGCCATCGTTTGTATACATCTGCAGGGGCAGTGTTTTCAAAGCCGCCGATATCATGACTCCAGAAGGAAAATCCAGACATGGCAAACGACAGGCCTCCACGCAGCGTCTCTGCCATGGAAATGTAAGATGCGCTGCTGTCACCTCCCCAGTGCACAGGGAACTGCTGTCCTCCTGCTGTCGCGCTTCTTGCAAAGACAACCGCCTCCTGCTGACCTTTTACTTCTTTTAATAGTTCAAAAACACAGCGGTTATAGAGAAATGCATAGTAATTGTGCATGCTGACCGGCTCGCTGCCATCCTGGTATACAACATCGATCGGGATTCTCTCACCGAAATCCGTCTTAAAGCAGTCCACACCCATTTCCAACAGGCTGCGCAGCTTGCCCTGATACCATTTGCAGGCTTTCGGATTTGTAAAATCCACAACTCCCATACCGTTCTGCCAGTTATCGGTCTGCCAGATGCCGTGTCCGTCTGCACGCTTCAACAGATAACCGCCTGCTGCAGCTTCCCGGAAGGTTTTTGTTCCCTGCGCAATATACGGATTGATCCATACGCAGATTTTCAGCCCTCTTTCATGATAGCGCTGCAGCATTCCCTTTACATCCGGAAATGTCTCCGGATCCCATTCAAAGTCACACCACTGCAATCCTTTCATCCAGAAGCAGTCAAAATGGAATACGCTCAGCGGGATCTTTCTCTCCTCCATGCCTTCCAGAAAAGAGGTTACCGTCTGCTCATCATAATCCGTCGTAAAGGAGGTAGAAAGCCACAGTCCAAAGGACCATGCCGGAGGAAGCGCCGGACGTCCGGTCAGACCTGTATAGGCTTTTAGAATTTCCTTATGGGTCGGTCCGTAAAAAAGATAGTACCGGAGCTCTTCCCCGGGTACAGAAAATCCGACATACTCCACCTTCTCGCTTGCCACCTCAAAGGACACATTGCCGGTATGATCCACAAACACACCATAGCCTCTGTTCGTCATATAAAACGGAATATTTTTATAGGCTACCTGTGAAGCTGTACCTCCATCCTCGTTCCAGGTTTCTACTACCTGACCATTTTTGACAAACGCAGTAAAGCGTTCTCCGAAGCCATATACATTTTCTCCGGGTGCAAGCAAAAGATCCTGGGTCATATAAGGAGTGTACTCATGCTCCTTCATATAATTATCCTGCGGCAGCATACTGGACACGCTTCTGTCCCAGCGGACATAGCCGAGATTATGGAAGCCGGAGGACGTCAGCAGTTTTCCATCTGCCCAGAAGCTGTAGCCCCAGTTTTTCCGGTCAACATGCACGCTCACGCGTCCGGCATCCAGAACCGCCTCATTCTCCGTTATTGTCACAACTGCATCGCAGGTCGTCTCCTTTTTCTCAAATCGGGCCTCTCCCGTCCTGTAACCCTCATAATGCCAGGCACGAACCGAAATCACCTCCGGAGAAACCGCGAGGAATTCTATTGTAATGGTCGGTCGATTTAATGTGTCGCCTCTGGATAATACCGGTGATGTCGGAGCCACTACCCGCAGTCCGTTTTCCATTGCTTCTATATGGTATGCCTGTGATGCGAACTGTCCGTTTGTCCTCTCACTCAATAACCAGTATCCTTCCGTAAATTTCATGTTAAGTCCTCCTGTTGTTTTTTGCTGCACAGCATTTCACCAGCCGGAGCATCCGTACGATCATCCCTTTACCGCACCTGCAACCATTCCTTCAATAATCTGCTTACTGAACACAAAATACAAAATTACGATAGGAGACATGGTGATCAGCATTGCCGCCATCTGCTTCGGATAATCTGATGCAAACTGTCCCTTAAACTGTGTCAGTGCCAGCGGTACTGTCTGCAGTGACACATTTTTGATCAGTACCAGTGCGAAGGAGAACTCATTCCAGCAGCTAAAGATCTGTATGATCGCAACTGTCACCAGAATCGGTTTGGTGATCGGCAGAATGATCCTCCAAAGTGTATTTGAAAAGCTGCTTCCATCAATTGCAGCTGCCTCTTCCAGCGAAACCGGAATGGTTTTGACGTATCCTTCTACCAGAAAAATCCCCATCGGAAGTCCGAAGGACACATAGGGCAAAAGCAGCGTATACCATTGGTCGGAAATTCCGCATTTTTTGAAAACCACATAGATCGGCACCAGCAGAGAATGGATCGGAATCAGCATTCCCATCAAAAACATAACGTACAGCGCACGGTTTCCCTTAAAATGGACCCTTGCCAAAATATAACCGACAATAAATGAAAATAATACAATCAAAATGATAGACAGCGTAGTTGTACGTACACTGTTGAACATGGATTCTCCCAGATGATAATCGGAATTGCTCAGAATCCTGATGTAATTGATCAGAGTCGGATTTTTCGGCAGTCCAACAATATCTGCATTAAATGCCCTCTTTTCTTTTAACGAAGAGTACAGCATCCAGATCATCGGAAAAATACAGGACAACGAGAAAATGATCAGGATCAGATTCATAAATACTGCCAGGATTCCTTTGCGGATACGATGTGTTCCATTATCCTTTTTCATGTCCTACGCCTCCTTTTCTCTGGTGAACCTTTTGATCAGCCCCTGTGCTCCGCCGATTACAAGAAGTGATAATACAAAGATGCCCACAGAAATACAGCTGCCGTATCCCATATTACTCTGGTTAAAGGATACCTGATATCCATACATCGCCATTACCATGGAGGATGTTCCGGGACCGCCCTTTGTCATAACATAAATATTGTCAAAGGCTTTCATATTACCTGCAATACACAGCGTAATGCAGACAAGCATCGTGTTCTTGATCAGCGGCAGCGTAATATAGAGTGCGCTTTGTATACCGTTCGCACCGTCAATTTCCGCACTTTCAAAGATTTCGGTACTGATGGAGGAAATCGCAGAAAGGATGATCACCATGTAGTATCCGATATACTGCCAGATCAGCGGAATGGAGACAAGCAGCATGACCAGCTTTGTTTCATTGAGCCATACCTTACAAAGATCCGGTCTGCCGATCGTTCTCAAAAACCAGTTGATGATCCCGTATTGGTTATGATAGATCATGTTCCAGATCAAACCAAGGCAAACTGCAGAAATTGTGCTTGGAAAGAAGCCAAAGGTTCGATGGATCCCCTTTAATTTGACAACTCTGGAATTTACCATCAGCACTAAAACAAAGGCAATACCGATCTGTCCGATAATACATGCCACAACTAGATAGATATTATGTCCAAAGGCCTGCCAGAAGGTACCGTCATGGAACAGCGTAATATAGTTTGTTAGCCCTGTAAACGTCTTCTGCGGGCCGCCCTTCCATTCATAAAAACTGTATACAAGTGCTGTAACCAATGGTACAAAAACAGTAAATACGAACATCGCCACCGGCACCAGCAGATACAGGAGAATCGTTCTTTTTTTTGGTTTGATCGCAGTCAGCATCAAGGATCCCTCCCTTATTTTGCGCAAAAGCCGTCCCGCCTGATGGCAGGCAGAACGGCTCTGTACTTTCCTATTTCGGAACCTTCTCAAGGCGCTCCGCTCCTTGAGAAGTAGCGGTCCCTTTGGAACCTTCTCAAGGCGCTTCGCTCCTTGAGATGTAGCGGTCCCTTCGGAACCTTCTCAAGGCGCTCCGTTCCTTGAGAAGTAGCGGTCCCTTCGGAACCTTCTCAAGGCGCTCCGCTCCTTGAGAAGTAGCGGCCCCTTTGGAACCTTCTCAAGGCGCTCCGCTCCTTGAGAAGTAGCGGAAAATGCCCTGCTCTGCGGGGCAGGGCATTTTCCTTAGTAGTTGGCTTCGTATGCGTTCTGGGCGTTCTGGGCTACTTCTTCAGGAGTGATATCACCATTCATCATTGTCTGAAGGTCAGTATTTAAAACATCCCAAACTGCATTAGTAATGTAAGAATCATAAATTTCACAGGTATCGGTATCCACATAAGACCAGTTGTAGAAATCCTGTGTGATCTGATCGAATGCGCTCAGGTCAACGTCTGCAACCTTGGTCAGTCCGCCCAGTGCATAATTTTCAGCTACATAGCTTGCAAATGCGGGACCGGTAATGTACTCAGCCAGGTCAATCGCTGCTGCCAGTTTTTCAGGATCGTCAGCCAGCTTGGAGTTGATTGCAACTGCGTATCCAAGACCGATATTCTGGGAATTCGGAGCCTGTGTTGCATCTGCAGGCTGAGGCAGAACCGCAAAGCCCATGTTGTTGAATTTCTCTTCGTCAGCATCCTTTAAGGCTGCCCAGATGTAGGATTCATCCCAGTTACCGCCGATGAATGCTGCTGCATCGCCGGAAATGTAATATTCACGCGCATCTTCGTTGGTAACAACGTTAAAGTCTTCGTTGAAGATCTTGGTATCGGTAAAGAGTCTCTGCATCTCTGTCAGGGCGCTTACAAATGTATCATCTGTAAATGCTGCGCCGTTCTTTGCCACCAGGCTCATAAACCAGTCAGGGCCAGTGTAACGGTTGCCCAGTGTGGAAAGGAAATCGGAGTTTGCCTGCCACTTGCCGCCGTTGCCGAATGCAACTGTCGTAATACCCTTGCCGTTAAAGTACTCGGAAGCTTTTTCTACATCTTCCCAGGTAGACGGAAACTGATCGTAGCCTGCTTCTTTCCACATTGCCTTATCATAAATCACAACGGTACAGGTGCCGCCGGTCAGAGCCGGGAAGCCGTACATGGAATCTTCATAAGTAAACGGTGCGAAATATGCGGTATTGTAATCCGCATAATACGGAGATGCTTTGATATCATCTGTCAGATCATAAACCAGACCCTGTTTTGCCCAGTCGATGGTGTTCATGCCCTGAAGCAGGAATACATCGGGCAGGTCATCTGCTGCCGCCAGCGTTGCGATCTGTGTCTTATACTCTGCATTTGCAAGAACAGTCTGTGTCAGCGTAATATCCGGATGTGCGTCATCCCACTCACCCAGTACGGTACGGAAGCCATCAGAGCCGCCATTTCCTTCAGATTCTTCGGAAGTAGAGTAATGCATAATCTCGAGCTCGCCCGCATAAGCAAGCTCAGAGCCGTCACCTGCTTCGGTCTCTGTATCCGCTGTATCTGCGGCTGTAGATTCTGCAGCTTCTGTCTTAGCGGTCTCTTCTGCCGCCGGTGCAGAAGCAGTAGTTGCTGCTGTGGATCCGCACCCTGCTACTGTCGTTGCCAGCATTGCTGTTGAAAGTAACAAACCAAGCATTTTCTTTTTCATACCCTAAACCCTCCTATGAGTTTATAAAATTTAAGCATTCTCCGGAGCTTTCAGTATCCTCCACCCTTTACCGTGGTTTCCGAAGTAGCTATTACCGCACTACCCTCTGCTGCCATCCAGCTTTAAAACTGTTTGACCCTCATACAATTTTCCCTGTACTATCGTGATATTCCGCATTGCAGTTTTGGGCTTTTCGATCAGATCGATCAACTTCTCTGCTGCGTACTGTCCAAGATGCTGTGTATCCTGACAGAGTGTCGTAAGATTCGGAACGGTCAGCTTCGCCAACCGGATTCCATCGTAGCCTGCAATGGAAATATCTTCCGGGATAGACATTCCCCGTTCACGGATTACATGAATGCCTCCAAATGCTGCAAAATCGTCCGGATATATAATACAAGTCGGCGGTCTTCTCAGATCAAGAAGCTTCTCTGTCGCTTCCCCCGCGCCCTTGGTATCGCGGTATCTTGTCATCATCACATATTCATCCGGGATCTCCACCCCAAGCTTTTCTGCTGTCCTGTAAAAAGAGGACAGGCGGTTTGTTGTAACTGCGGAATCTGTACCGTGGATATATGCAATTCTTCGATGTCCCATCTGATAAATATAAGTGAACAGATCTTCCATTCCCTTTGCATTATCCGAAACAACTGCCAGACGATCATTGAAGATATAGTCGATGGTCACAACCGGAATATCACTCAGTGCAAGCTGCAGCACCTCCGGCTCTGAAAAATCAACACATGCGATCATAATTCCGTCAAATCCCCGATATCTGGCATGCTCCAGATACGTCATCCGCTTTCCGCCGGAGCCTCCGCAATTGACAAATGTAAGATCATAATCTCTTGCCTCTGCGGCCACCTTGAAGCTGTCCAGCACTGCAGCGAAATAATCATGCGTCAGACCATTATGCTCTGCATCTGTGAAAAGAACTCCGATGTTATAACTGCGATTCGTCTTCAATGTCCTCGCAAACAGATTCGGACGATATCCCATTTCTTCTGCCTTCTCACGGATCATCTTCTTGCGTTCTTCGCTGATGTCTGCATGATCGTTCAGCGCCTTGCTGACTGTTGCAACGGAAACCTGACATTCCTTTGCGATGTCTTTTAAGGAAACCATATCGCCTACCTCCTGCCTTCGACGCCTCCGTTTTTTTCATTGCGTCTTATCCTTATATCCTGCTGTTTTCTTTCATGCAACAGTTTGTTACGTAAACGATATACTTAAACGTTTTCTTTAATTGCATTATATGCGTCATGCACATATATTTCAATATTTTTTTATTATTTTTAATCATTTTGCCATTTTATACAATTTAATTTCCTGATTTTTGTTGCTTATTTATATTTTATTCTCTTTTCATACATGTGTTTTGCAGTTTCGCTGCATTTTCGTCAACATAACCCAGAAAACCGTCCTTTGACGCTTTCATTTTCGTAAGCTGCGCTTTTTCATTTTCATTGATTTTATCGCATTTTCCCAATATAATTCGAAATATATAATAGCTCTGCGTTTAACTTAATCGTTTAAACTGTAGTTGCCTGGCACAGGCTTTCTTGCACAGCAGACGTCCAAAAGCAGCCTGAAACCTCATTTCAAAAGAGGATCTGCGCAGAGCTTCTTCGGCACAAAGGCGTCTGTAGAATGGAGGGTTTTATGAAATACGGTTACTTTGATGATATCAACCGGGAATATGTCATCACGGATCCTGCAACGCCGCTTCCCTGGATCAACTATCTTGGCTGCCGCGATTTTTTCAGTCTTATTTCCAACACCTGCGGCGGCTACTCTTTCTATAAAGATGCAAAGCTTCTCCGTCTGACCCGCTATCGCTACAACAACGTCCCTGCAGATTCCAATGGCAGATATTTCTATCTTAAAGAAGGAAACAGCATCTGGAATCCCGGCTGGCAGCCGACCCAGACACCTCTGGATTTTTATGAATGCCGGCATGGAATGGGATACAGCCGCTTTACCGGGCAGAAAAATCATCTGAAGGCCTCTCTGCTCACCTTCGTACCCCTTGAGGATTCCTGCGAGATCAATCAGCTTACGCTTACCAATGATTCTGAGCAGGAGAAAACAATTCAGTTGTTTTCTTATCTGGAATGGTGTCTCTGGAATGCAGATGATGATATGAAGAATTTCCAGCGTAACTTCAGCACTGGAGAGGTGGAAATAGAAGGTTCTATTCTTTATCATAAAACGGAATACCGGGAACGTCGGAATCACTACGCTCTGTTTTCTGTCAACACACCCATAGATGCTTTCGAGACAGACCGGGATTCCTTTCTTGGTCCATACCGCAGCAATCAGAATCCTTCCGCTGTTGAAAAAGGCCAGCTCTCCAATTCTGTAGCCAGCGGCTGGTCTCCTATTGCAGCCCATCAGATTGATCTGACACTTCAGCCGGGCGAAAGCAAAACCTTTATTTTTGTCACTGCATATGTCGAAGTACCCGTTGAAGAAAAATGGGAAGCGCCGGGTGTCATCAACAAAAAAACTGCCCATGCCCTTTTGTCACGCTATCATAATCCCGATCAGGTACAAGATGCTTTTCTTGCGCTTCGCCATTACTGGACAGAGCTTCTGTCCCGATATCATATTTCCTCTGACTCCAGGGAAGTGGATCGCATGGTAAATATCTGGAACCAGTACCAGTGCATGGTTACCTTCAATATGTCCCGAAGCGCTTCTTATTACGAATCCGGTATCGGCCGTGGGATGGGGTTCCGTGACTCCTGCCAGGATCTGCTCGGTTTCGTCCATCTGATTCCGGAGCGTGCCCGCGAGCGAATACTGGATATCGCAGCCACTCAGTTTGAGGATGGCAGTGCATACCATCAGTATCAGCCGCTGACCAAACGTGGAAACGCAGATATCGGCGGAGGCTTTAACGACGATCCCCTCTGGCTGATCGCCGGTACGGTTGCTTACATCAAAGAAACCGGCGATTTTTCCATTTTAAAAGAGCCAGTTACCTTTAACAGCACCCCCGGAACCCAGCAGCCGCTTTTGGAGCATCTGAAGCGCTCCTTTAACTTTACTGCAACGCATAAGGGACCTCACGGGCTTCCGCTGATCGGTCGTGCCGACTGGAATGACTGTCTGAATTTAAACTGCTTTTCCGCAGAGCCCGGCGAATCCTTCCAGACGTTTGGTCCCAGTGAGGGACCTGTCGCGGAATCCGTATTTATTGCCGGAATGTTCGTCAAATATGGGAAAGAGTACGCGCAGCTTGTCTCTCTTCTCGGCAATGCTGTGGAGGCAGACCGTGCCTGTAAGGAGGTTGCAGCAGTCTATCAGGCAGTCCTGGATTCCGGCTGGGACGGGGAATGGTTCCTCCGGGCCTACGATGCCTACAGCCACAAGGTCGGCTCCCGGGAATGTGAGGAAGGTCAGATTTTTATCGAGCCCCAGGGCTTCTGTGTCCTCGCAGGCATTGGCGTACAGGAAGGGCTTGCACAAAAAGCTCTGGATTCTGTCAAAAAACGTCTGGATACCAAATACGGTGTCATGCTCCTGCAGCCTGCTTATACCAGATATCACCTGGAGCTTGGCGAGGTCAGCTCCTACCCGCCCGGGTACAAGGAAAATGCCGGAATCTTCTGCCACAATAATCCCTGGATTTCCATCGCAGAAACCGTCATCGGCAGAGGCAGCCGCGCATTTGAGGTATATCGTAAAACCTGTCCCGCTTATCTGGAAGATATCAGTGACATCCACCGCACAGAGCCTTACGTTTACGCACAGATGGTTGCCGGCGCAGACGCTCCCAGACACGGTGAAGCAAAAAACAGCTGGCTAACCGGCACTGCAGCATGGACCTTTGTCAATATCTCCCAATACATCCTCGGTATCCAGCCCGACTGGAACGGTCTGCGTATTGATCCCTGCATTCCTTCCGACTGCAACGGATATGATATCCACAGGCACTACCGCAATGCCGACTATGATATCCACATCCAGAACCCGAACCATGTGGAAAAAGGAGTTGTTTCCCTTCTTGTTGACGGAACTCCCATTGACGGCTGTGTCGTTCCTTTCACCGAAGCCAAACAGCACTATGACGTTACGGTTGTGATGGGCTGACCTGTATCACAGCAAAAAAATTTGCCTCCCTTTTTAATGTTTTGATATAGTACAGTAAAACCCCGGACAGAGTTTGAAAAATCACTCCGTCCGGGGTTTTTGATTCATGACAATAGAATCCTCGCAGGGCATGCATTCTATTGTTGGAATTATTTATAAGTCCATCTGCAGCTCTGCCCAGACCGGGACAGAGACCGATGCACCCTTTCTCGACACTGCAATTGCGGATGCCTGTGCAGCGATCGAAAGACACTGTTCTGCAGAAAATCCCTTTTCCTGCGCCATCAGAAAATATCCGGTAAAGGTATCTCCCGCCGCCGTGGTGTCAACTGCCTGTACTTTCTGTGCCGGGCCGAAATACCGTTCTTCCCGGTCTGCATACCATGCACCTTTTTCTCCGAGGGTCAGTACAACTGCAGCCTCCGGATACTGAAACAGCATCTGATCCAGAATGTCTTTTGGCTCGCTTTTTTGGGTCATCTGACTACCCTCTACCTCATTGATGAAAAACAGGGAAACCTTTTCCAGCTGCCAGCTTAAAATGCAGTCTTCAAACGGCGATGGATTCAATACGATCGAAATGCCTCTGGCATAGGCTTTTTCCAGAATATCTTCGATTCCGTTGATTTCATTCTGTAAGATCAGGACATCTCCTTTTTCAAAGGAATCCAGAACGCTATCGATATATTCCGTCGTCCACATCCGGTTCGTACCGCCATACAGGACGATGCTGTTCTGTCCGTTTTTGTCCACCTGAATGATCGCATGCCCGGTTCTATTGTCCCGTTCCTGCACGAGCCTGCAGTCCACGCCAAACTCCTGTGCTGTTTCCAGCAGCTCACCTCCGTCAGAGCCTACCAAACCTGCAAGATACACCCTGGCACCAGCCTTTGCAAGGGCTGCCGCCTGGTTAAAGCCTTTTCCTCCGCAGGCCTTATCCAGCTTCGCAGAAGCAATCGTTTCTCCCGGTTCGACAATATGATCCAGGGAATAAATATAGTCATAATTTAAGGAGCCCATTACAAGAAAGCGTGTCCTCAAGGACGCGCTTTCCTGACATTGTGCTTTTGATAGTTCCGTTTCCTGCCCCTTCATTCTTTGGGATTTCATGAATTACACCTCATCCGTATCGAAGAATATTTTGCATGGCTTCCGTTTCGAACAGACACGCCAACCGCGCCCTGCAGATAAGGATGCTCCGTATCCTCATATTCCAGTACAGCAGGCTCTGTCTGCAGCTGTTGGTTTTGTCTACATCCAACCGGCACTTCTTTGATCTCTGCATGCAATCTTGATCCCTGTGCGCAAACAGAAACCTCATAATCCCTGCCGGCTTTCCAGTCAAAGGCTGTCTCTGTCAGAACACGATATCCATTTTCATTTTTCAGGAGTGCAATTTTAGAATCCGCAAGGAGTGCAACTGCATAAGAACGGATCGCCCCCTGTACGCGCACATTTACCATATTGTTTTCGCCTGTCAGGGGAGTCATTTCAAATACCGCCGTATAGTCTTTCCAGTCATATCTGCCGGTATACGCTTCTCCAAAATCTGCGCAGGACAGATGCAATGCTCCCTGATCCAAATACAGATGTCCCTTCAGTCTGGTAAACTGGCTGACCTCTTTATGTAAGCCAGTCCACACTTCTGTCGTTTCCCGGCAAAAATCGATCCGGTAATCCGGTGTTCCATCTGCCCACAGATCATCCAAAAGTCCTGCAAAGGTCTGAGTTGCTTCCGTTCCCATCAAAAGATCAAAGCAGACTCCCATCTCACCGATCAGCGCGCCCTCCCAGGACGGAATCTGGAAGCTCAGTTCCTGCCAACAGCCCTTTTTCAGATGTACGCTTTTGCCGGTAAAAATTTTTCCACTCCGCAGATCCCGCACATACAGGCTACAGTCCGCTTCCCCGGCATACTCCGGAAGCATTACACTTCCATGTACCGTCTGCCCCGGGTAAACCAGCGGTGAGAAACTGGGATCATATCTGCTGTCGTGAAAATCCTTCGGCTCATAATAGGTTTTCTGATATACAAAGACACGTTCTCCGGAATTTACCGGAACTGCCGTCGCTTTCAGGCTTCTGCTGCCGCTATGTGCAGACTCATCCGTATTGCAAACACAGCATTCCCTCGTGATCGGATCCTTCTCATCCGTCACGCTGTCCACCCGAATCTGCATGGAATGCGTAGATCCCGAGAATTCAAAATGACAGCTGTGAATTCTTTTCTCTGCAAGCTCCTTCCAGGGCTCCGGAAGCTCTTCCCCCGCAAGCTCATATGCCATTTTCCCGATATACAAGGCTCCATAGGGAATGTCCATGATGTTTAGGGAGCCTATCACACTGGAGCAGACCAGCAGGTCATGCACAGGTTTTCTCCAGCGGTCATAATCAATGCCCTCCAGACCATTGCGGACACCAATAATGGTTGCCACATTACCACCGTTACAATCGGTATCCCATCCACACATTGTAACGATGGCGATGGTATCTGAAAAATCGCCGTTTCCATATAGCAGAGCCAGAATCATAACTGCAATATTCGGAATAATATGGCAATTCCCCGGATATTTATCATAACCGTAGTTTGCATGAATGTAGGCAAAGCAATCTCTCCAGTTCTGCGGATGCTCTTCATAAAACTCCATTACTGTCCGTACGATCTTCGCATATTCACAGTCTGACGGAATATAGGAAAGTCCTGTTTCCAGAATCTTTTTGATCTCTTTTTCCTCAAATGCGATACTGATGCACACCGCCACAAAAATACCGCCGTATAACGCATTGCCATCATGGGTTACACTGGCAGCCTTGCCGGCCAGCTTTGCAGCCAGCGCCGGATTGCCCGGTGCAACCAGTCCCCAGGTATCAATAAAGATCTGTCCGCCGATCTGCTCCGCTATTGTACTGCCATTCTGCGCAATACTGCCGCTTCGCGGCGCGGGTATGCCGCTGCGCAGGTTCAGATATGCCGTATGCTCCGTACTCGTTCCGTAACCGCCCCACCAGAAAAATCCATGCTCATAGGGTGCGTAATTTAACAGCGCATTTGCAACATCCTGTGCTGTCATTTCTGCTCCATGTCCGCCATCCTCAAGGCCTCTCAGATAGAATAACGGTCCGTTGCTGTCGTCATCCGCTGCAAACTCCCGATAGTCCACCGGATAGTCTGTCAGTTCTCCATAGATATTTTTTATTTTCTCATATGTCCAGCCTTCTACCGGCGCTCCATAACGGATACCTATGATTTTGGCTAACCAGCCTGCGTAAATACGCTCCAGATATTCTTTTTTCATACCTGTCCCTCTTCAGGCAAAATCCGCCAGCTTTGTAAACAGATCCGAAAAAACTTTATCCCTGTTTACATGATAAACATAACGCATCAGATGTCGCTTCGGATCCACAGAATAATGCCCGTCGTATTCCGGGATCGGGCTGGGCATCAGATAATCCTCCATGAAGCGCTCATCCAGCAGCCATGCGACGGTTGTGATATCCCAGATCACACGAGACCATGCCAGTTCGTTACTGCACCGGCGTCCCTCCGTCTTTGTCGTGCTGACCAGATAATCACAGAGTCGGTTTTTTCCCTTCAGATAGGCATCCAGCTCCGGTCCTGTCGTCGTAACCTCCGATACAACTCCAGAGCAGGGAAGCTGCACCAATGCGGCTCCGCACTCAAAAATGATCCTTGCCGCGGCAACGTCCTGATACAGATTAAACTCTTTGTTTTCCGGCCAGTGCAGTGCATTGCCGCCCAGCCATACGATCACGATCCGGTCGATAATATCCGGATTTTTCAAAATTGCAGAAGCAACATTTGTAATGGCGCCAATCGCAAGGACATACAGCGGTTTTTCCGGAGTATAGTTCATTGCACGGGCCGCCAGATCTGCCGCTGCAGGGGATTCTACCGCTGTCTCTTCATCCGGCAGGTAGTCCGCCGAGCCTTTGTATACCCGTTTTTTCAGCTCGTCCTTTCCCATCAGCGTCAGAATATTTAAGATCTCCTGATAGCTTTTCTCCATTCCATCTGCAGGGCCTGTGGATTTTTCATTAAAAAACGGTGCTGCATAGATTGCCTGTAAATGGAGTTTTTCTGCGGAGCAGATCAGATACGAAACAGCGAACTGATCGTCGATTTCATTATAGGTATCGGTATCCAGAACAACATCTACCGGTCCCGTCGGTCTGCTCAGACGGGCAAGAAGTCCCGGATCCTCCTGTTTTTTTGGTACCCATTGTGTTCCCTTTTTCTGTTTCATACGCAGTCCCAGCTCCTTTTCTTATTTCTGCCCGCTCTTTTTGCTCCGCAGATTTTTTTGTAACTGTTCCATACTCTCACAGTTACATTTTTTCCTTTATTCCTGAGGCGCCTTTTCTCCGGTTACGCGATCCATGGTATAAAGAATGGATGCCTTTTTATAAAACGCACGATATGCGATCTGATCTGTCATGTGATTTTTCTCCGGTGTTCCATACAGCGGATCCTCCAGGATTTTCTCTGCACATACGATCAGCTCTTTTAAATAGGTTTTGGGAATCGGATGCACATAATGTCCAGGGAAGATGAGATCAAACTCAGCTTCTCTGCCCTCCAGATGTTTCAACGCTTTTGCATAATGCTCCATCGTATCCGATTTGCAGCGATCCATGATCAGAGTCGGGGTGCTGACTACGGAATCGCCGGAAAACAGCAGACGGTTTTCAGAATCCAGCAGGCAGATTCCATCCTGAGTATGTCCGAAGGTCTCGATCACCTCCAGCTTACGTCCCCCCAGATCAAATACCTTTCCTTCCTCGATGGGATTCACACGATACTCATGAAGATAAGAAATCGTATCTGCTACAGACGCTTCTCCATTATATTCTTCTCTATCCAGCTGTCCCTTGATAAAGGCGCTGCGTACCTCCTGACAGTTCTGCTCCTTTAAAACGCTGACCGCATTTTTATGTGCATAAACCTCATCAAACCAGACATTGCCGCCCGCATGGTCATAGTGATGGTGGGAGTTTACTACTATACAGGGCAGATCCGTCAGTTCCTTTACAACCGCATGTACATTTCCTGCACCAACGCCTGTATCCAGCAACAGTGCCTGTGTTTTTCCGATGATCAGATACATCAGGGCAATGCCGAATTCATCAATCGCATATACTCCATCTGCTACCAGCTGAACGGTAAACCCGTTAATTTTCCGAATATTCATGTTATCCATTTTTATTTTCTCCTTTTATTATAATACTTTTTCTTTTTTCTGAAAACTTCGGAATTGATTTGTGTAAATTATTTTTCATCCCGGCTTATGGGAATTTCCAATCCGTCATATGCCACAACGATCTGATATTCCGGCTTTGCATCCGTCATTATCCCTTGAAGCTTTTCATGAGGCGCCGTATGACACTGATTTATATGGGAAAGATATATTTTGGTATCCTGCCGGATCGTTTTATTTTTTTCAAATGTATCCAACAGCTCCAGAAAAGTATCCGCACATAAATGGGTATTCCATTCCTCCTGCAGCTTCAGATTTCCGAATGTACATTCTGAGATCCAAATGTCAAGATTCTGATTTTTCATGAAATCAAGGGTTTCTTCCTCATACAGTCCGGTGTCCATTCCATACAGCATTTTTGTTCCGTCTTTTGCCTTCAGCACGTAATTTGCGCTGCGCTCTTTTGCCATATTCCCGCCGTGATTTCCACGAATCGGTGTAACCTCATACTCCCCTATGGAATAGGTCTCAAAATATTTCAGCTTGTGGAAGGCATAAATCCCCTTTTTTTCCATTCCACGGAGAGATCCTCCAAATGCAATCTCACTGTCACGCAAAAGCTCAATGAACCGATAACCTTCTTCCGAAAAATAGAAATGTACCGGTGTTGTCCGAAGATGAGTTGCCATGCTCATAAGTCCCAATGCCGTAAAATCAAAATGATCATCATGGGTATGGGTAATCAGAACATGCTCAATGTCACACATAGAACCATATTGAAGCGCCTGGGTGAAAATATCCGGCCCCATATCGATCATAATATTCCTGCCCAGTCGAAAGCAGGAACGCTTGCGGACATCCTTTCCGCCATGCTCACGGGCATAATTGCACATCGGGCAGTCACAGAAGGGGCTCGGCACACCTTCTGATGCTCCTGTTCCATAAAAAATACCTGTATCCGTCATAATTTTCTCCTTCCAGATCGTAATTGTCTTTCTGTTACCGAAGCAATTTCTGTATTTTCAGAATTTCATCTGCTTGCAGGTTCTGACACCATTGACATAAATATCGTTTGCCAGCTCCGTAACCAGACGAAGATCCTGCCAGGTTTCACACTTTTTCCCCATAAAGGTAATATTGTCAAAGGTAATATCATGGACACGTACTTCTTCTGTCGGCGACTGATATCCGCGGATCAACGAAACCGGAATATCGCCGTTTAATACCTGAATGTTCTCAAAATGAATATCATGGATCTCCCCTTTGGCAACCTGCTGCGTATATCTGCAGAGCAGAACCTTGATATCAAACAGCTTCTGTTCCGCCTGCTCTACCCGGATATTTCTGTAATGGACGTCATGCACATGACCGCCATCCGCCTGATGGATGGAGATTGCCGCGCCGCCCATATTTCCTTCGTACTGACAGTGAATGATATCACAATCCTCAAATACGAGATCGTGGATTTCACTCTGAAGCCCATAGCCTAATTCAATTGCATTGCCCGGCTCCGCATTCCAGAGTACGTTGTTGTGGACATATACCTTCGTCACATCCCGAACCGTCGAAGTATCCCCAATCAGCCCATGGGCCTTAATACAGATACTGTCATCCGTCGAACGGATAAAGCAATTCTTTATCTCCACATCCTGGCTGCTCGTAATATCAATACCATCTCCTGTTACAATTCTGGACATGATATTCATATCATCAATGACAACATGATCACATGCCGCTGGAACCACATGCCAGGAGGGTCCGTCTACTGCCGTAAAGCCTTTTAAGAGGACATTGTTGCACCACTTGATATAGATAAAAAAGCGATGGGCATTACTGTCCGGCAGATGCCAGCAGGCTCCATTGACGATTCCGTTTCCTACAATGGAAATATTATCGCAATGATCCGCATAAATACAGCCGGATACCACGGCACCCTCTTCGATATAGACCGTATCATTCGGTTTTAAGGTAAGAATCCCGACATTGTATACCTTTCCTTTTTCAAAGCAGATCGTTGTATTTTCCGGTTTTTCGATTCTGTGCGAGCAAAGCACGAATAATGCGTCATGCAGACCGCCGTCTGTCTCTACCGTAAATTTCTTCGGCTCGTCGAGATGAATCTGAACAGTCTCCCCTGTTACCGAAGGAACGATTCCAAAGCTGGTCGGACGAATTGCCAGCTTCTCAAAGGGTGTATGAATCGAAATTTCCAGATCATAGGCTTCGTCATCTACTACTACCACATAATCGAAGGAGTCTGTATGATATACCACGCGTTCCGTTCCGTTACAGATGACACTGTATTTTGTTGATTTTTCCAGTTCCTCTACGGAATTCAAAATAAACCGCGGCTCCTCAATCGGATCCGGATTGTGATAATAAATTAAATCGTTTTCAAAATCCTTCATGTCTTTTTTCTCCTCGTATCAATTTCTACAGTCCATCAAATTTATCCCTTAACTGCACCGGCTACCATACCGCCGATAAAATAAGAGGAACACTTCAGATACAACAAAACCACCGGAATGGTCGCGATACACAGACCTGCACACAGTACACCATAATCCGTATTGTACATGGAATTAAAGTTCATCAGACCAAGCGGAAGCGTTTTTAAGGAATCCTTTTTAATTTCAATCAGTGCCCAATAGAATTCACTCCAGGTACCCTGGAAGTTAAAAATCATTACGGTAGCGATAACCGGTTTTAACAGCGGAAGCGTAATCCGAAACAGGTTCTGCAGCAGGGAGCAGCCGTCCAGCAGTGCTGCTTCATCCAGCTCTTTCGGCAGGCCTTTTACATAGTTAATCATAATAAAGGTTGCCGTCGGAAGCCCCAGCGTAACATACGGAAGCAGCAACGCAAGCCGCGTCCCGTTCAGTCCCCACGCTTTCAGCGTCGTAAAGTTGGGGATTGTGAGCATTTCAGATGTGATAAACAGTCCGGACAAAAACAGTATTTCAATGAATCCACTGCCCCACGGTCTTAATTTCCCGAGCGCAAAGGATGCGAGTATAATAACGATCAACTGCACTGCCAGCGTCATAATCGTAATAATAACACTGTTCATGAAAAAGCTTCCAATTTTACCAATTTTCCATGCAGAAACATAGTTTTCCGGTTTAAAGGTCGTAATGCCAAAAGGGTTCGTCAGAACATCCAGATTGGATTTTACGGATGTCAGAAACATAAACACCAGCGGATACAGCACAATCACTGCCAGAATCAGAAGAATGATCTGACTGAATATCCCTCCTATTGTGAGTTTCTTTTTTTCTTTCATTATTTTCACCCCTTCGCTTATTCGTAGTTATACCTGCGTCCAATCAGTCTGCTGATCAGCACCAGTGTCAGAATGATGATAAACAGCACAGTAGACATTGCCAGCGCCCTATAAAACTTGAAATCAACGAACGCCGTAGTATAAATCAGCTGTGCAACTACAGTCGTCGCCTTGCCGGGGCCACCGCCGGTCAGCATATAGAACAGAGCAAAGGATTTCATACCGCCGGAAATGGAAAGGATGACGTTTGTTTCCGTCGTTCCCGCAGTAAGCGGAAGGAAAAAATTGAAGAACAGATCTTTTTTGGTCGCGCCGTCAACCGCTGCGGATTCCAGAACATCTTTGGAAATATTCATCATCGCAATATAGAATAAAACCATCGTAAAACCGATATACTGCCAGGTATTTACCGCAATAACCGTGCCGAGGGCAGTGCTCTTCTCCCCGATCCACGCATGTGTCAGATTGTCAAGACCAACCAGGCGCAGCAGCGTATTGACCAGACCAATATCCTTGTTCAGCATAAACTTCCACATAACCGCCACTACAGAAGCGGGGAGGACGACCGGGATATATAAAGCTACTTTATAAAACTGCTGCCACTTCGGAGTCATATAATATACTGCAAATGCAAGCAAAAAACCGAGGGTTGTCTGAATCAGTGTGGAAACCACTGCAAAAACCAGATTGACCTTGATCGCCGCCCAATATTCGTCATTATGAAACAGCTCAATGTAGTTTTTCAATCCAACAAAACTAAGATCCGAACCGAATGCATTCCAATCCGTAAAGCTCCTGACCAGGCTCTTAAAAAACGGGAAAACAAGAAAGCATCCCAAAAATACAAAACCGGGAATCAGAAAAACATATCCCATGAGCTTTTGCCTTGTTTTATAATTCATTTTGCTCTTCATATCTTCACCCTTTCAAATAGGGCTGGCAGTCAACTTTCTGCCAGCCCTATTTCAGTCTGCCGCTATTTATTACTTACCGTTTTCTTCCAGTAATTTGACGTACGCATCTTCGATCTTCTGACCGAATTCTTCAGGAGTTTCGGAAGGATCGGAGAGAAATTCTGCTTCCAGATCACCAGTATCTGATCCGATATCGCCGGCATTGTAGTCATAGTTTTTTCTATAGCTCTCTGCGCTGGAGAAGATTTCTGCAAATTCGCTCTGGTTTGCATTGTCATAGGTGCAGTCCTTATTTGCCATTACAGACAGTGTCTCGTTACCGAATTTCTGCTGTACATCTTTGCTTGTGATATATTTTAAGAATCTTGCGGACTGTTCCGGATACTTGGTACCGGAGTAAACCATGAATCCGTCAACACCAAAGTTGTGAAGCAGGGTAGGCATGCCTTCGGGTGCAGGGAACGCCATAACGCCAATTTCGAAACCGGCTTCTGCGGAGTTCTTTTCAAGATCTGTCAGTTCATTGTTGTTTACGAATGCAAACAGACCTTTCTGCAAATAGAACTGACCGGTAGAATCTTCTCTCGTCATAGCAAGAGAATCCGCATCAATGTAACCTTTGTCAACCCAGTCTCTTAATCTTGCTCCTGCTTCAGCATATTCTTTGGCAACATCCGTATAGTGACCTGTCAAATAGTCATTGTTTTTAAGATATCCTGCATCGTACATGTAATGCAATGCAAAAGTCTCAACCAGGGATGCAATCTGAAAGCCGTGAGGATTACCAGGCGTCAACAGAGGTGTTACTCCGGTCTTTGCAGCTTCGCCGAGCAATGTTTCAAACTCTTCCAACGTGGTGGGAACTTCCCAGCCGTTCTCTTCCATCATCGTCTTGTTATATGCAAGCACGGTACAGGTTGTTCTGAACGGTATGCAGAAGACCTGATCGTTAACAGTACCGGACTGTACAGCGGGTGCCAGCAGGGAGTCTTTCCATTCATTGTTATTCTCTTCCAAATAAGGAGTGAGATCGTATGTAGCGCCTACGGAATTAAACGAACCCATCTGGTTTGCCCAGCAGCATGCTACATCAGGAGCTTCGCCAGCAGCGAAGGCCGTTGTCAAAGTCTGTGTCAGAACGTCCCAGGTGATTATCTGTGTCTCAACCTTGACATCCGGATTTGCCGCTTCGAAATCGGATATCATCTGTTTGAATTCCTCTTCGTACTCCGGCCAGTCATGCATGAAAGTGATGGTCACCTGTTCGCCGTCAGTCGTCTGAGCTGCTTCCGCCGTGGCATCATCCTCTTTTTCCGTCGTCACAGCGGTATCCGCAGGAGCTGTTGCTTCTGTAGCGCCGCAGCCTACAAGAGCGGATGCAGCAGTCATGACTGCCATCACAATCGCCAGTACCTTTTTGTTTTTCATACTATGTCCTCCTTTTTATTACCGACACAAAAACGAATCTTTTTTGTGTCTATCTGCTTTCTGCAGATCATTCACTTCATTTTCCCCTGATGTCTTCCCCTTCCTGTCAGTCGATATCCATTTGCTGAATGTAAGCCTGCTGCCGTTTCAGCATTTTCTTAAATGCATGATACACGCCATCTGCATTTTCTTTCAGGGTTCGTTTGGAATTCGTATGTGGATTGATGCTCGTGGCGTAATCCAGCTGGCTGATCCAGTCTGCCGGAATTGATTCACTTCCGGAAAGTGCACCGGCAATTCCACCGGCAACTGCCGCAACACAGTCTGTATCACGTCCCATATTTACGCCTGCAAGGATCGCTTCCTTCGTATTTCCTTGAACCATCTTAAAAATAACGACGCCCTTTGTGACAACTTCATTCGCATAGCTGAATGGATACGGCATTCCAAATCCGTTATAAATGGAATCAAAATGCTGTCTCAGCTGAAAAATGTCGCTGCAGCCTGCCGCTTTTTTCAATTGTTCGTCAATCTCTTTCACAACGACGTCGGGATCACAGTGATCAAAAATTGCCCCGATCACAGAATCCACGGTTGCGCCAGGCTTCGTTCCCTCCGCTATTGCTACGCCAGTGACACATGCCCATTTCAGCCCGCGGCTGTTCGTTGTCTGATACAGCTGTCCGACCTGCAGGATATCCTCTTTTGCGCCTTCTACATTGCCTGCGTTGATCAGACCGATCGGATGACACGCCCTTGCAAAGCTGTTGAGTCCGGCGTAATCGCAATATCTGCCAAGATCGGTTGCCGGTATTCCGGTTTTGGCCATTTTCAGAAGAACCCCTTCAAACGGTTCGGATACCCAGCCTCCTGCATTCGGATTTGCGTATTTGTTCCAGGCAGCCCTGACATCCTCCGCTGTGACTCTTCCCTCTTTTTCCATAATCGCGGAAATCATCAGCTTCTGTCGTTCCACGCCGTCCTCTGTCGTTCCGGGTTCCCTGTCCCAGCCATTTCCGTAATGCTGGTACGGAAGATACCCGTCTACATAGCCGTACTTCCTGTCAATTTCTTCATAAGTCATTCCCTCAACAGGAGCTCCCATTGCTGAACCGATATGACAGCCACAGATACAGCCGAAAAACTTGTCCTGTAAAATTATGCTCATATAATCTCCTTTTTCGTTATAATTTCTGTTCATTCGTTATAAGTACATATTAGTTCCGCTTCGTATATTTGTCAATATATTGTATTTTCATTTATTTTCATCGAATATATTAGTAAAATTATACCATACCCATATGCTTACAAGTAAAAATACCGTTCCATCATCTTTTGACAATGGAACGGTATCTGTATTTCCTTATTCAGTTCTGCCCCTTTACTTCCAACTCAGCGTTGCAATTCCAAATTTATCCCTTTTTCTCGTCAATTCTTCATCGCTGTATTTTTCAATTGCGATCTCTGCAAGATACAGTACTCTGCAGCCTTCCTCCAGATGTCCCAGATACGAAGTCTCCGGTGTTGCCATGCAGATATGGATATGCGGCTCCCCGTCTATAATCAGCCCCTGCCCGGCAGCCACTTCAATCGGTCCTTCCACGGTATAAAAACCGTTGGTCGGATCCTCCTCGGTGGTCTGGATCATGTGATATCGCGCCTTATCCAACGTTCCAATCATAGATACAACCGCTCCGTTTTTGATCTTGTGTTCGGTAATGGCCTGGTTCAGGCACTGCAGCATATCATCGCCTTTTCCCAGATGAAGCAAAATAACGTCTCCTGTTTTCCTGACATGAAATGTGTTCATCTTACATCCTCCTGTTTTATGAAACCCTTCCTATGTTTTCTGTATCTGTTGCGTTTTCCGGCGTTTGTGTCCGGAGAACTTTACGAAACAAAATAAAGAATGAGCTCCCGAGCATAATGCTGACGCTGATCCATGCAGAGGCTTCTGCAGCGGCAATCCCCATAAAGCTGTGCCTGCCAAGCCAATATCCAAAAATCAGTCTGCTGATGACTTCCAGTCCGCCGGAAAGCATCGGAATCCATGTATTTCCCATTCCCTGAATGCAGTTTCGAAATACCATCAGAAATCCCAGGAAAAAGACGAAAATTCCCACAATCAGCAGATATTGTCTGCACAACTCAAGTACTGACAGATCTGTCACCATCAGCGACGCGATCCTTTTCCCGCCGAAAATCTCAATGGCAGACAGCGGAATATGAATCAGGATAGAAAGAATCACTCCCATCCGAACACCGTCTTTAATTCTGTCATATTTTTGCGCACCGTAGTTCTGACCGACAAATGTCATAAATGTCATTCCCAGCGCATTGCTGAATTCTCCGATCACGCTGCGAATTTTGGTGGACGCCGCATAAGCCGCCACTGCAGACGCACCGAGATCGTTTACAAAAAACTGCAGGATCATTCCACCGACTGCCGTTACCATACTCATAATTCCGACCGGCAGCCCGGTTTTTAACATTCTGACTGTCAGTCGTGCATTTTTGCTCTTACTGCCGTCTAAAATACTGACAAATTTCAATCTTTTCAAACCTGCGCCACAAATCGCAAAGGAAAATACCTGAGACAACACCGTTGCCACAGCCGCTCCCTGCACACCCCACTTCAGTATGAGTACAAATACGCAGTCCAGACCAACATTTGTTATAGAGGAAACAAGCAGCGCACAAAATGGCGTAGACGAATCCCCCAGAGACTGCAAAACGCTCATAAACAGGTTATTCAAAACTGTAATCACAAACCCCAGCAGGATCACTTTAATGTAATCCAGCGACTGCTCCAGAATTTCTCCGGGCGTATGCATCAGAATCAAGAAATCTCTGATCGCCAGAGATCCGACAATGGAGATCATCGTTCCCACAATCAGCGACAAAACGGATGCAACAAAAAATCCACGGTTTACCAGATGATAATCCTTTTTCCCGTAGGCCTGTGAAATATGGATGCAAAATCCTTTTGTAATCCCCATTGCAAATCCGAGCGTCAGCCAGACTACAATGGATGTCGCGCCGACTGCTGCCAGCGCCTGCGCTCCGATTCCCCGCCCGACAACGACGCTGTCCACAAAGCTGTAAAGCTGCTGAAACAGACCGCCAATTGCCAGTGGAATATAAAACAGAATGATATTTTTGGCAATGCTGCCTTCTGTCATGTCCCTTGCCTGTGTTTTCATAAGTTTACCCTGCAAAATTTCTGCCCTTTCTTTTCCTATCAACGATTGTTCAGGTTCATGTAAAGTTCAACAGGCAGGATTCTTCCGTCGTATGCCCCGGCAGCTCCACAATTTCAACAGGCAGAGTTCCCGGATCAATACCGGCTCCGCCCTGAAATAGAAATTTGCTTGTTAAAATAATTTTACTCTATTTTCGTCTTTTGTACAGAATAATTTGCTTTTAGAAATCTGAAAACCGGTATATGAAAAGGATCAGTCCTTTGAATGCTAAGGGATCTGCTGAAAATAATGTCTGCCCTTTCATCAACAAGAAGAACAGCTCACCAAGAGTTCTTTGTCTCTGGTTCTTTTTGATTGCCCACTCATTTTTCTCCAAAATCCAACGGCTTTGCCGTCTCCATGCATTTTTCGCCTTATGCCGGTGCTTGCAAGCGCACACCGCCGCAAGGCTTTGTTTCTCATCGTAGTACAGCTTTGCACCTGCCGGGATTCTGTCATTTACCATCAGAAGGTTCAGTCCTTCGTGGCCGTCTTCCTCGTGTACTGCTGAGATCAGCATACCCTCGGAATCGATTCCCATCATCTTTCTCGGCGGCAGGTTCACGATAGCGATTGCTGTCTTACCAACCAGCTCTTCCGGCTCGTAATACTCGTGAATACCGCTTAAGATCACGCGATCCTTGCGTTCTCCGTCATCCAATGTGAACTTCAGAAGCTTCTTGGATTTCGGAACTGCTTCACAAGCCAGGATCTTTACTGCACGAAAATCTGACTTTGCAAAGGTATCAAAATCTACCATTTCTTCAAAGATCGGCTCAATCTTCACGTTGGAGAAATCAACCTTTTTCGCCAGATCGGCTGCAGCAGCCTTTGCCGGTGCAGCCTGTGCTGCGTTGTTTGCGGCATTTTTCGCTGCGATGACTGGTCTGGATCCTCACGCCCAGGTCGTCATCATTTTTCTTCCGTCTGTTGTACTCAACATCGAAAAGGATCCTGTTGAACAGCCCTATTTCGTAGCAATCCACCAACTTATCTTCTGTAATGCACATGTTCGCACCTCCATTTTCTTTCTTGGAGGTTAGGCTTGCCGGCTTGCGTCACCTCTTGCTTACACATGCAATTCTACGGAACGCCACGGAATAAATCGTTCGTCAAACGGTCAACTTCTGTTGACCGGTAGTCAACTCAAAAAAGTAAAAAAGAAAAGACGTATGAAACCAAATGTCTCATACGCCTCATAGGCTTTATGATTATAACTTTGTAAATTCATCAAGCTGCTTATCTACATCTCTTCCGGAATACATAACCCGAATCACTGTAACCAATTTCTTTGTCTTATCGGGGATATAGAAAATAACATAATTATCAACAGGCACAACTCGTGTATTTCGACTCTTCCAGGGCTCTCTTTCATAAATAAAACCCTTTCGTTTGCCATAGGCGGAAACCCACTACCTTTAGGTGGTGGGAGGAGCCTTGTAAATCTTTAATCGTTAACCCTGATTCTCAATATATTTTTGTATGGTAGTTGACGATACTTCTCCAATGCTGCAAGCAAAATATCCGTCTGACCAAAATATTTTTTTCTTCCAATACTGTTTAGACAGAAACGAACCATATTTGTGCCATAAATAATACGTTGTTTCTTGTTTTACAATTTTGACAATATCGAAAACTTTATCTGTTGTATC
>ERZ779894.778-NODE-778-length-35852-cov-7.749895_pt1 | contig 35852 bp, 32 predicted proteins | sample MGYA00511587_ERZ779894 | MGnify/ENA primary metagenome ERZ779894 (study PRJEB29588, sample SAMEA2160490) | human gut metagenome | biome: human gut; feature: human-associated habitat; material: faeces | place: Denmark | collected 2008/2010 ... | reverse complement strand
ATTTCTTCCTCTTCCGGTTCTGCTTCCCCTGCTTCAAGGATTTCTTCCTCTTCCGGTTCTGCTTCTCCTGCTTCAAGGATTTCTTCCTCTTCCGGTTCTGCCTCTTCTACTTCAAGAACTTCTTCCGGTTCTGCTTCTCCTGCTTCTATAGCAACTGCATCTTCTGGAACATCTTCTGAAGTCTCCTCCACTGCCTGTTCTATAAGCTCTTCTTCTGTCTCCGGTTCTGGAATCAGTTCTTTCATCCCTGATGGAACCAATCGCTCTTTACTGGCTTCCTCAGCTTTCTTCTCTTCTGTCAGTTGATTCACGATCTCAAGATCTTCTACATCCTCAATTGCTGCAATATCCTCTTCCAGATCTGTCATATCCGGTTCGACTTCTTCTCCCGGTTCTGCCTGAACTTCCGGTTTCGGATTGAGTAATTGCTGCAGAGCTTCATCTAACCGCATCGTATCTCCAAGTTTCTTCTTGACTGGTTTTACCGGATTCTTACTGACAATCGGTATGGAAGCAGTATCTTTGCTAAGTGTTCTCTTATCTCCACTTGTCTCTACCGTTGCCGGCTGAACTTCTGACTCATCCTCGGAAGCTTCTATAACTTCTGCTGTTTCTACTCCTGCTTCTTCCGGATTTTCTACTTCGGCATCCGGCTCTTCTGCCGCTTCCAAAGTAACCGCATCCGTGTCAATCACATCGGAAGTACTGTCGTTCTCCATCACCGGCTGTTCTGTCAGCCCGATTGATCTTGTATCTCCAAGTGCTTCAGCTCCTTCTGACGCAGAATCTTTTTCCTCGTCTTCTCCTAAATAGGAAGCCAGATCCGGTATTTCTTCTGTCTCTGAAGAAAGCTTCTCATATCTGTGATCATATTTCTGCTGCTGCGATGGTGACAATGGCTTATACTGCATCTTCAGTTCCATTGCCTTATAAACATACTTACCCTCGCTGAACCAGAGGATCAGATCATCACACTCTTCCAGACATTCTGTCATCATACCTGCTTCGCGATAAAGCTTCGCCAGTTCATAAGCCCACTCTTCAATATATTCTGCCTTCTTAAATTCCTCCAGAGCCTCAATCTGCTGTTCGATCGGCGCTCTCTGCGCTCTTAAGATCTGATATCTAAGGATATGCCTGTTCGGATCTTTCGGTGCAATCTGGATAAATTCGTCATAATAGTCGATTGCTTCATCTATATTCTTTGTCTTAATTGCAAGAGAACATAACTTATAGATCACCTTGCGGCTTCCTTCAGAACGGCGATATGCAAGATTCATCACATCATAGCTCTTCTGATACTCTTTTGTTTTTTCATAAATATCACTGACATTCATCAGCATCCCTGCGTTACGGACACGCTTCCAGTCAATCAGATCTGCTGCTGCCGCTGCTTTTCTGTATTCTCCATCTTCCATAAGTTCCAGCATCTCTTCTGTCTTTAACTTATATTCATACTTATCCACTGTACTCACCTCATTGTCATTGAAATATTCGTTTTGGTCTGAATGTGTCCATTAGGCACTAGCCGATACTCTTTCATTATTCTACCATATGAGGTCTGTAATGTCAAAAAAATGCACCTTCAATTCCTTTTGAAAGTGCATTTTTAGTGTTATTTAATTGTATTATTATTATAATTTTATATTTTGTATCGGAGATTATTCGCGATTCTACGTTCCTGTGAGACCTTTGTCGTCTGTTATTTTATCACTTGAATGATTTTCATATCCATTCAATACTTTATGTATTAAATCTTCTGTCAAGTCATTCCTGCTTTTATAACAAATCTGAGATTATAACATGTCCTTTCAATGTTTCTTTACACATTTTTCATTCTATGTTATATGCGGTATTTTTATTCAATACATCTATGAGTGATTCATCTTTTTCTCTTTGCTTCCAGTTTCCGTACTCTCCGATCTTTGATCTTCTTTTCTCTCTACTGGACTTTTACGCTTGGCAAAGGTCTCTTTCTTCACAGGAACCTTCACTCATCATACCACTGACATATTGATAAAAATCTGAAACTATACTGTCCATGGGACTGACCTCCTGTTGAACTTGTATTTTTAATCTAATCAGGCATCTGTTACTTTTGCCTTCTTAGTTAAATATCTTTGGGAGATTTCTTTCTCTCTTTGATGGTTATATAATAACATTCGGCGTCTAATTTGTCAATATATTCATTTGATTTTTTTATATTTTTTATTTATTATCTGCTTTGATTGTAATTGTCTGAATTTTCAAACATTTCAATTAACAGATTTCTGCTCCAGCCGGCATTTCTTTTTCCGGTGTCATCAGTGCAAGGTTACCTTCTGCATCTTCTGCACAAAGCAGCATTCCCTCTGAAAGTACGCCTGCCAGCTTCGCAGGTTTCAGGTTTACAAGAACCATAACTTTCTTACCAACCATTTCTTCCGGTGTGTAATGTGCTTTGATTCCGGATACGATCTGTTTTACCTGGCTTCCAACTTTTACCTGAGAGCAGAGAAGCTTTTTGGATTTCTTTACAGCCTCACATGCAATGATCTCTCCAACCTGGAACTGCATTGCTCCGAACTGCTCAAATGTGATCTCATCTTTCGGCTCAATGTCGATAACAGCTTCTTCCTCTTTCTTTTCTTCTACCTTCGGATGAAGTTCTTCAACTTTCTTCATAACCTCTTCGAGATCCATTCGCTGGAACAGGATCTCCGGTTTCTCTGTTACATGTCCGTTACCAAGCTGCTCAAGGATCTTCTTACTTGTAGAAGGCATAAAAGATTCAAGAAGTCTTGCACCTTCAGAAATGCTCTGGATCAGATTCCAAAGTACTGTAGAAAGGCGATCCTTCTTGGATTCATCTTTTCCGAGTACCCAAGGAGTTGTCTCATCAATATATTTATTGCAGCGTTTGAACAGATTGAAGATTTCTGTAATTGCATCGGCAACGCGGAGGTCTGCCATCTTAGCATCAACTGCTTTAGAAGCATTCTCTACAACTGCTTTCAGTTCTGCATCTACATCTTCTACAACACCCTTATCTTCTACTGTTCCGCCGAAGTATTTGTTTGTCATAGAAACAGTTCTGTTTACAAGGTTTCCAAGTGTATTTGCAAGATCAGAGTTCAGACGCTCTACCATCAGCTCCCAGGAAATAACACCGTCATTCTCGAATGGCATCTCATGAAGTACGAAGTAGCGAACTGCATCTACACCAAAGAAATCAACGAGTTCATCTGCATAGAGAACATTTCCCTTGGATTTACTCATCTTACCGTCTCCCTGAAGCAGCCACGGATGTCCAAACACCTGTTTCGGAAGTGGAAGATCAAGTGCCATAAGGAAGATTGGCCAGTAAATTGTATGGAAACGGATGATATCTTTTCCGATCAGATGAAGGTCTGCCGGCCACAGCTTGTTGAACTGCTCTGTACTGTTTCCGTCTGCATCATATCCGATTCCTGTGATATAGTTTGTAAGAGCATCAAGCCATACATATACAACGTGCTTTGGATCGAAATCTACCGGAATTCCCCACTTGAAGGATGTTCTGGATACACACAGATCCTGAAGTCCCGGAAGAAGGAAGTTGTTCATCATCTCGTTCTTACGTGCTACCGGCTGAATAAATTCCGGATGTGTATTGATATGCTCGATCAGACGATCTGCATATTTGCTCATTTTGAAGAAATATGCCTCTTCTTTTGCAGGCTGAACCGGGCGTCCACAGTCAGGACATTTTCCATCTACAAGCTGAGACTCTGTGAAGAAAGACTCACATGGTGTACAGTACATTCCTTCATAATGTCCCTTGTAAATATCTCCCTTGTCGTAAAGTTTCTTGAAAATCTTCTTAACCTGTTTCTCATGATCTTCATCTGTTGTACGGATGAATTTGTCATAAGATGTATCCATCAGATCCCAGATTCTTTTGATTTCTGTTGATACATTATCTACGAATTCCTTTGGTGTGATTCCAGCCTCCTCGGCTTTGAGCTCGATCTTCTGTCCGTGCTCATCTGTTCCTGTCTGGAAGAATACATCATATCCCTGGCTTCTCTTGTAACGTGCGATTGCATCTGCAAGCACGATCTCGTATGTGTTTCCGATATGCGGTTTACCTGATGTATAGGCAATCGCTGTTGTTATATAATATTTTGGTTTTTCTGACATTTTTCTGCCTCCTTTTCCCACAATGTGGGATTCTTTTCTCAACTTTCAGTGATTACTAATACGATTTTTTCTGGATTTTCCGGAACATCCCTAGCGGAGCGTTTTTAATATGTTAGGAACACACCTAATATATTAAAAAACGCCCTCCCAGGGACTTACATCCCTGAGAAGACGAATCCTACTTTCGTGTTACCACTTCTCTTCGTTCCTTCCTCGCGGAAAGAAACCTCTATGAGTATCTGCACTTTCGTTAGTAAAAACTGCTTTGTTAATCAAAACCACTTTGAATACTACGGCATTTCTCACTGTTGATACTCTTCGCTATAAAGGGCGAATCCCTTCACAGACTAACCCGGATCTTTTTATTCAAGATTGCTGCTTAAACAACTCACTTGCTCACTCTGTTCAGGCTCATCTGCGCTGCTCAGAAGCCATCTTCATCTGTCTTCCATCCATCCCTCTCAGCATCCGGCCTGACAGCCTTCAGGACTTTTCTGTAGAATCTGTTACAGACTACTCTCTTCCTCATCGCGTTTCGCTTATCACTGCTTTTCATTCCTTAAAAAGGTTAGCATAACGCGAATAGAATGTCAAGATACACCGCTTGATGATTTCTCTGCTAATTCCTCTGTTACCCCGGCAGCATTTCCTTTTGCTTTCACTCTTAGGAATGTAATATCTACCCGGAACAAATCTCCGTCCAGATACAAGTCAAATGTGCCGCCCTGCATTGTTGTAAGGCTCTTCGCTATAGAAAGTCCTAATCCACTTCCCTCCGTACTTCTGGAAATATCTCCGCGGATAAAACGTTCTGTCAGTTCGTCAGCCTGAATATTCAACTGATGCTCGGAAACATTTTTCAATGAAAATCTTACCTTTGTATCATCTGTTTTCAGAGTCGCGTAAACTCTGGTTCCAGGCATTGCGTACTTGGCTGCATTTCCGTAAATATTTTCTAGAACACGCCACATTCTTCTTCCATCGACATGCACAACAGCCGGTTCTGCCGGAAGATCTGTGACGATTGCCAGATTTCTCGCCTCGAATTTTTCTTCGAGTTCACCCTGCGTCTGCTGGATCATTTCTGACAGATCAAGATCCATATATTCCAGGGAAATATTCCCACTGCTGACTTTCGATGCTTCTACTACATCTTCTGTCAATGTCTTCAGTCTCTGTGCTTTCTCTTCCAGAATATTAAGATAATCCTGAACTTTCGGATCCGCCGGATCTGTTTGTCTTAAGATACCGACATAGTTCAAAATAGAAGTCAGTGGTGTCTTAATATCATGAGAAACATTTGTGATCAAATCTGTCTTAAGACGTTCGTTTTTCATTGCCTCGGCAACTGCTTTGTTAAGTCCGGTTCCGATCCCGTTGATCATCAATGCAAATTTCTTGTTCTCCCCATGCAGTCCGTCGATTGGAATCTGATAACTCATATTTCCAGCAGCGATCTCCTGAATTCCTTTTCTCAATCGATTCTTCTCCATCACATTTACAACCATGTAATAGAATAGCACTGCATCAGCAATCAGCAGCAGAATCACCAGGAAGAAATCTCCACCCCAGAGCACGAAAAGCTGAAACAGGAAATAAAGAATCAAAAGTCCTGCTGTTTTCTTTGTAAGCTTCATGTCTCGTAATATTTTCCCGATAAATATACCGAAGCTTCGAAGCAGACTGTTCTCCCACAGACTCTTTGCCTTAATTCTTCTTACCAGACTAAGATAGCCGGCAAAGAAGCAGGTAAATGTAAATGCTCCATATGCAAACGCACCTACTGATTCTCCAAGACTTAAAGTCTGCATATATACATTCGGAACATAGGATGATGGAACAAATGTATCACTTTCCACAGCACCGTATGAACTACATAACCCTGTAATCCCATCAAATAAGATATGAATTCCATCTATTCCTGCTACAAAAAAGAAATAACTTCCAATCACCCAGACAAAAATAACAACTGCAGCAGCAATCTCTGTCTTCCAGGAATCGAACTTTAACAAATGCAGTTCTTCATCCTGCGGTTTTCTCCCTGCCCCCAATGTCAACCACACTACTGTGACCAAAAAGAGTACTCCGCTGAAAATCATAAAATGCAATGCTGCTTTCATATGTGGAATATTATTCTGATAATCAATACTGGTCTGATAGAACTGGTCCTGAATCGGATATTTTGTATCAACCGCAACTGCAAAAACATCTTTCCACTTTGTTCCGCCGGAATAGTAACCATAAGAACGTGTATTGAGCCATTGATCCGAATAAGAAACATTCATATTCGTCTTAAAATCTTTCAATTCAGGATAGATTACCATATATTTCACAGGGTTCTTTGACGCTGATTCTATCATGTCTTCTATGCTTTTCTTTACATCTGCATAATTTGCATATTCTGCTTTATTTGTAGTAACCTTCTTTGTCGATTCATCTGCATACAGATAGGTAAAATTGGTATTCCCTTCTTCCAGATAATCCCAACCGCCTTCATAATCCTGCCAGTCTTCATAGATTGTCTGCAATGCTGTGGCAATATTATCATAAACCAATGTCAGTCTTCCATTTAACTGCGGATTATTATTTACAACCTGGAGTAGATTATCCGCTCCGACCGGTGCATATTTTTCAATCATTGACTGACCAAAGTTCCAGCAGTCTGTATAAAGTAGCTCACCGTTTTCATCTGTAATCTGAAATGTATAATAACCGGAAGTCGTAAATTCGCCCGCCTGCAATCCTGCCAGAAACTGATCTCTGTCCTGCTCGCCCATCTGGAACTGAAGTTTTCCTGCATTTATAAGAGAAAAGAAATCATTCGTATAATAGTAGTAATAATTTCCATCCGGTTTCTGACAGACGATCACGCCATTCTGTTTGTAAAGATTGTCGTTATCTGTCCCACTGTAAGTCTCGCCCCAGTTCACCAGTTCTTCCATGGTGTACGTGACACCTGACAAATTTGTTTCTGAAATCTTGCCCTTCTTTGACAGTTCCATTACATCCACCAGTTTTTTCGGATTGTAGGCACCGTCACTTTCAAAAAGATTCTGCAGATAAAGCTTCTCCTGCACATCGTACATATAGCTTTCGACCATCTTGCTAAATTCTTCGGATTCTTCAAAAGACTGTGTATTCATCTTTTGAATCTGTGACAAACTCATTCCACCCGCCAGTGTCAGGAGAGAAAGCAAATTTGTCACAAGCAATGCTCCGCTAAGAATCGCCACAACAAGAACAATTGTCCTTGTCACGGTCTTCCTGTACCATTTCTTCATTGTTAACCCTTTCTTATATGCCTTCTTATGCATTTTTATATGTTCTCTTATATGCTTTTTCTATCCATTTTTACATGTGCTTTTGTTACTGTTCGCACTATGCTTTTTCGATTTTATATCCGACACCCCAGACTACTTTCAGGTAACGTGGATCTTTCGGATTGATCTCTATTTTTTCTCTGATATGACGAATGTGAACTGCAACTGTGTTATCCGCACCAATTGCCTCTTCATTCCAGATGGATTCATAAATCTGATTGATTGAAAATACTTTTCCCTGATTCTTCATCAGAAGCAAAAGGATATTGTATTCAATCGGTGTCAGTTTCACAAATTCTCCGTCTACTGTTACCTGCTTGAGATCATCATTGATCTGAAGGCCACCCACCTTATAAATCGTCTCTTTTGGCTCCTGTGCTGTTCCGCCAAGCTCGTTAAATCGTCTCAGCTGTGATTTCACTCGTGCCACAAGTTCCAGCGGATTGAACGGCTTTGTTACATAATCATCCGCACCGATATTGAGTCCAAGAATCTTATCGGTATCTTCTGACTTCGCAGACAAGATAATGATTGGCAGACTGTTCTTCTCGCGGATCTTCAATGTTGCACGGATTCCGTCAAGTCTCGGCATCATGACATCGATGATCAGAAGATTCACTTCCTCTTTCTCCAAAATCTCCAGTGCTTCGATTCCGTCATATGCTTTTAAAATCTGATATCCCTCCTGAGAAAGATAAATTTCGATTGCTTCTACGATTTCTCTATCGTCATCACATACTAATATTTTATACATTTTACATACCCCTCGATAATTGCTGACACCGATAACAGCGCAGCAACATAATTATCACATGATCAAGTTCTAACTATAGTATACATGATACTTGATGGTTTTTAAGAGATAGATTGGAAAAATATTAGGAATTTCTTAAATCGACGATTTAACAATTTAAATACTTTCTATTTCTTGCACATCTTTTGCCAACGTTTTATAATAAGAAACCGTGAGCCACTTTAAAACATAAGTGTAGCTGCACAAAAATGATTGCATTTAGTACTAGAATCTCTTAGTATGGCTGCAATCCATCAATAAAAAGGAGTATAAATTAAGAATGATTGAATTTTTAAAATCCTTCCTCTTTGGAATTGTGGAAGGAATCACAGAATGGCTGCCGATCAGCAGCACGGGACATCTGATTCTTTTGAATCAGTTTGTGAAATTAAATGTTTCTGAAGAATTCTACAGCATGTTTGAAGTTGTTATCCAGTTAGGTGCGATTCTTGCCGTTGTTATCTTATTTTGGAACCAGATTTTCCCATTTGGTGCACCGGAAGGAAGTCACACGGTCAGACGCCGTCAGGCAAAACATGCACATAGAAGAAAGAAATCCGGAAATGGAATTTTAAGTTATGTGAAGATGGATATCATTATCCTCTGGCTGAAAGTCCTTGTTGCATGTATCCCTGCAATTGTGATTGGAATGCCGTTCAATGATCTGTTTGAGAAATGGTTTTACAATTACCCTTGCGTTGCGATTGCTCTGATTGTCTTCGGTATCGCCTTTATCATTGTTGAGAATAATCACAAGGGCAAACCTGCGAAGATCAACAGTATGGATGAACTTACTTATAAGACTGCATTTTTGATCGGACTTTTCCAGCTGATCGCTGCAATCTTCCCTGGAACATCCAGATCCGGTGCAACAATTGTCGGTGCTTTGATCCTTGGAGTATCCAGAACCGTTGCTGCTGAATTCACTTTCGTACTTGCGATTCCGGTTATGTTCGGTGCAAGTCTTCTGAAGCTTGTGAAGTTTGGTCTGAACTTTACCGGAACAGAAGCAATAATTCTTCTGATTGGTATGGTAACAGCATTTGTTTCTTCTATTATCGTTATTCAATTCCTGATGGGATATATTAAGAAACATGATTTCAAAGTATTTGGATATTACAGAATCGTGCTTGGTATTCTTGTGATACTGTATGCGTTGTTTTTAGCGTAAGATTTATTGATATTTTAAAAACTCCCAATAGAATTCCAGCTCAGATATCTTCTAGAGCATGATTTTCTATTGGGAGTTTTTTATTGGAGTTCAATTATGCTTGTTTCTCCTGATAAATTCCTTTCAATGCCGGATACAATTTCTTAAATTCCTGATATCTTTCCTCGTACTTCTGCACCAGTTCCGAATCCGGTTCTTCTGTTCCTGTTACTTTCACAAGTTTCTTCGCAGCCTCTTCCACCGAATCAAATACGCCGCATCCAACTGCTGCCAGGATTGCCGCTCCATAGCCCGGACCTTCTTCGCTTTCGATCAGATCTACTTTCATATTCATCACATTTGCAATGATCTTTCTCCACAGCGGACTCTTTGCTCCACCGCCGCAGATCTTTGTTCTCTCTGGATTCACACCAATACTTCTTGCAACTTCCAGGGAATCACGCAGTCCGAATGCAACACCTTCCAGCACAGCCTGTGTCATATCCTCTCTTGTGCTGTCCATAGACATTCCGATAAATGCTGCTCTTGCGGAAGGGTCATTATGAGGAGAACGCTCTCCCATCAGATATGGAAGATAGAACACATGGTTCTCGCCGAGCCTTGTGATTCCTGCCTGTTCTGCCGGATAATCTTTGGTCTTAAGGATTTCATCCATCCACCATTTATTACAGGAAGCAGCACTGAGCATGCATCCCATCAGATGATAATTGCCATCTGCATGGTCAAAGGAATGCAGTGCATTGTTCCTATCTACTCCGAATTTCTTACTGGAAATAAAGAGTGTTCCTGATGTTCCGAGAGAAATATTGCAGCCGCCGTCTCCGACCGTTGCTGTTCCAACTGCTGCCGCCGCATTGTCCCCGGCTCCTGCAATTACTTTTACATCCTCTGATACGCCAAGTTCCGCTGCAACCTCTGCTTTCAAAGTTCCAACGACTTCCCAGCTTTCATACAGCTTTGGAAGCTGTGCCTCTGTAATACCACAGATCTCAAGCATTTTTGCAGACCAGCACTTATGCTCCACATCCAAAAGCAGCATTCCGGAAGCATCTGAATACTCTGTGCAAAAAGACCCTGACAAACGATATGCAAGGTAATCCTTCGGAAGCATAATCTTCGCAATCTTTGCAAAATTCTCCAGTTCATTTTCCTTCATCCAGAGAATCTTCGGTGCTGTAAATCCGGCAAATGCAATATTTGCTGTATACTCTGAAAGCTTCTCTTTTCCAATCACCTGATTCAGGTAATCGGTCTGTTTTGCAGTACGTCCGTCGTTCCACAGAATTGCCGGACGAATCACCTTGTCTTCCTTATCAAGCGCAACAAGACCGTGCATCTGGCCTCCAAAACTGATTCCCTTTACTTGATCCTTATCAAAACCTTCAAGAAGCTCTTTCAGCCCTTCCATACTCTGTGCAAACCAGTCTTCCGGTTTCTGCTCTGACCATCCCGGATGTGGGAAATATAACGGATATTCTTTTGATACGATATTCTTGATCTTTCCATTCTCATCCATCAGAAGAAGTTTTACTGCGGATGTTCCAAGATCTACTCCTACAAATAACATGTCGTTCCTCCTGTATAAAGACAGAGAGCCTTGCCGTTTCCGGCACGGCTCTCTGCCCGTTTTCTATGCTTATAACTTTCTATGTAATTAACCCCACGGATTCTCTGTTGGATATCTTACACCCTTCGGCTGGTTGTACCCGATTTCTTCAACCGGCACACCGATGTATTTGAACACTTCAAACAATGCTTTTCCAAAGTGTCCGAAAGCAACTGCTCCATGATGTGGATAATTCTTTTCGATCAGTACGTGACGGTAGAATCTTCCCATCTCCGGAATTGCGAACACTCCGATAGATCCGAAGGATTTTGTAGCAACCGGAAGTACTTCTCCCTGTGCAACATAAGCACGAAGTACATTGTCAGATGTACTCTGCAGTCTGTAGAATGTGATGTCTCCAGGTTTGATATCTCCTTCCAGTGTTCCCTGTGTAACCTCGATTGGAAGAGATCTTGCCATGATCATCTGATATTTCATTTCGCAGAAAGCAAGTTTGCCGGAAGCTGTATTTCCACAATGGAATCCCATAAATGTATCTTTCTGTGTATATGGGAATTTTCCTTCGATACTCTCTTTGTACATATCTGCCGGTACTGTGTTGTTAATATCAAGAAGTGTTACTGCATCCTGGCTCACAGCAGTTCCAATGAACTCGCTGAGTGCTCCGTAAATATCAACCTCACAGGATACCGGGATTCCCTGAGCTGTCAGACGGCTGTTTACATAACATGGAACAAATCCGAACTGTGTCTGGAATGCCGGCCAGCATTTTCCTGCGATTGCAACGTATTTTCTATATCCTCTGTGCTCCTCGATCCAGTCTTTCAAAGTAATCTCATACTGAGCCAGTTTCGGAAGGATCTCCGGTTTCTTATTTCCTGCTCCGAGCTCTTCTTCCATCTCTTTTACAACGGCCGGAATTCTCTCATCACCTTCATGTTTGTTATAAGCCTCGAAAAGGTCAAGTTCAGAGTTTTCCTCAATTTCAACTCCGATATTGTAAAGCTGCTGGATCGGTGCATTACATGCAAGGAAATTCAGCGGACGTGGTCCAAAGCTGATAATCTTTAAGTCACTTAATCCGACAACTGCTCTCGCGATCGGTTCAAACTCATGGATCATATCAGCACATTCCTCTGCTGTTCCTACCGGATACTCCGGAATGTAAGCTTTTACTCCTCTGAGTTTCAGATTGTAGCTTGCGTTAAGCATTCCGCAATAAGCATCTCCACGTCCCTGTGTCAGATTATCCTGTGTCTCCTCTGCAGCTGCGACAAACATCTTCGGTCCGTCAAAATGTTTTGCAAGCAGTGTCTCAGAAATCTCCGGTCCGAAGTTTCCAAGATAAACAACCAGTGCGTTACATCCTGCTTTCTTTACATCTTCCAGAGCCTGTACCATGTGGATCTCACTCTCTACAATACAGATCGGACATTCATAAACAGTTCCTTCACCGTATTTCTTTGTGTAGGCATCGATCAATGCTTTTCTTCTGTTCACGGAAAGACTCTCCGGGAAACAATCTCTGCTCACTGCTACAACACCGATTTTTAATTCTGGCATGTTACTCATAATAAAATCCTCGCTTTCTTTATACTTGTTATTATTTCTATCTTTCTCATGTTACGTTATCCACACTTTTCCTGTAATTTCATTTGGTTTTCCACACATCATGCAGAAACCTTGTGAATAACACGATCCTGATTTTGGGAAACCCCGGCATCCATTTTCAATCAGACTTCGACGTTCTCACCTTTTAATCCACAGAACGCACCTTCAATCTGTGCATCCTCATGCGCGATCAGCCATTTATTCATAGCTGCAAGAAGTCTGTTTTCTCCCTCTTTCGCTGTTTCAAATGGAAGCGCTTCATTCGTTCCTTTCGGAAGAACTACTACACAGCGGAATCCACCTTCCTGTGCAGTACATGGTGCATAGTGAAGTGTTGTTGCATACAGTTCTACACCGGTTCCCGCCGGAACTAGGAATGCTTCTACTTTGGCTGTATCATAGATATCACCGTCTTCAATATCCTGCTGCATTCCAAGAAGCAGAATCAGATCTGTCTGTGCGATATCAAGTTCTGAACTTCTGTGATATTCTAATGCATTCAGTTTGTGATTATCTCCATTACAGTATCCGATCTGGATTGGCAGTCCGCCGAATCATTTCTTGCAGATTTCAGCTGCTTCCGGAAGTACTTCCAGTTCCTCAACAGACGGTACATAGACAACGTCTTTCGGAAGTGGTGTGTGTTCCATCTCTTTTAAGATCTTCTCAAAAGAGTATTCCGTGATGATCTTGCCGTATTTTCGGAAAGATGCATCTGTTACATTCTGGATTTTCATGATGTCCTCCTGAATTTTCTTCTGATTCCTGTTTCGTTTGTTTCTATGGTCATTTTACCAACTCAAAAAGGCATTATCGACCAAATAATTATCCAAATAATGCCCATTTCTTATCTTTTTATTTTCATAAGCAAAAAAGGAAGCGAACCGCTTCCTTTTTTACCCTCTCATTCTATTCCACGCCCCATTATTCCTTCGGTGGCAGGAATCCCTTACTTGTCTTCACGATCACTTTATCAAATACCATGAACATGGACGGTAGTACGAAGATTACGACTACCATACTGATCAGTGCTCCTCTCGCCATCAGGATACACAGGGAACTGATCATATCAATGTTGGAGTAAAGTCCTACACCGATCGTTGCTGCGAAGAAGCTCAACGCACTTACCATGATGGACTGTGCGGATACGCGGTGCGCAGTTGTGATGGAATCGTATTTATTCGCGCCATGGTTACGCTCTCTCTTATAACGAGTTGTCATAAGAATTGCATAGTCTACGGTGGATCCAAGCTGAATGGTTCCGATTACAATGGATGCCACGAATGGCAACTTAGTTCCCATGTAGTATGGAATACCCATATTGACGAAAATCGCGAACTCAATAACGCCTACCAGGATGATCGGCAGTGAGATTGACTTGAACAGAAGCATTATGATCACGAAAATAATTCCGATTGATACTGCACTTACTGTCTTGAAATCTTTATCTGTAATGTCGATCAGGTCTGCTGTCAGAGGACCTTCTCCAATCAGCATTCCACCTTTATCATATTTATGAAGAATCGTATTCAATTCTTTGATCTGGTCATTCAGTTCATCTGTAGCTACCTTATATTCTGAGTTCGCCAGTACAAGCTGGTACTTATCATTCTTTAATGATCTTGTCACTGAATCCGGGATCATGCTTGCCGGTACAGACGGCCCGATCAGGGAGTCAAGTCCAAGTGCCCATTTGATTCCGTCTACCTTATCCATCTCATTCAGCATCTTGCCTACGTCCGCTGAATCTGTAGAGCTATCTACAAGAATCATGTGCGTCGTATTCATGTCGTAATCTTCCTTCAATTTCTCATTTGCAATGATACTCGGAAGATCTTTTGGAAGTGTCTCATCCAGGTTATAATAAACGCCTGTATGGTTATTTCCGTAGATTGCCGGGAATAACAAAATAATAAAGAGCGCTACATAAATCAGATATCTCTTTGTAACCTTGTCTGAAATTCTTCCGATATCTGGAAGGAATGGTTTATGTTTTGTCTTCTCAATAATCTTGTCACAACACAGGATCATGGATGGAAGGATTGTTACGCAGGCAAGTACACCAAGGATAACACCCTTAACCATAACAACACCGATATCAAGTCCAAGTGTGAATGACATAAAGCACAGTGCGATAAATCCGGCAATTGTTGTGACGGAGCTTCCAATTACAGATGAAAATGTCTGTGAGATTGCATGTGCCATTGCATGGTGTTTATCTCCGTCGTAACGGATCTGCTGTTCTTCGTAACTATGCATCAGGAAGATCGAATAGTCCAGCGTTACCCCCAGCTGCAGAACTGCTGCCAATGCCTTTGTAATATAGGAGATCTCTCCCATAAAGTAGTTACTTCCCAGGTTATAGACAATTGCAATTCCAATACTGAGCATGAAGAGGATCGGTACAAAGAACGATTCCATTGTAAGACCAAGTACGATCATCGCCAGCACAACCGCGATCAATACATACAACGGTGTCTCTTTCTCCGCCAACTCCTTCGTATCTGTAACAACAGCTGACATACCACTTAAAAAGCACTGCTCGCCCGCCAGAGAACGGATCTCGGAGATTGCTTTCATTGTTCCGTCCGAAGATGTTCCTTCATCAAAGAAGATTGCCATCATCGTTCCGGTCTCGGAGTTAAATGCATCATAAACCTTTGTCGGCAGCATACTCTTCGGCATACTGATATCTGCGATAGAATCATACCAGATAACATCTTTTACATGATCCACCTTTTCGATCTTCTGCTTTAACTTCGATACATCCTTATCTTCCATTCCATCGACTATAAACATCGAAAATGCACCTGTACCGAAATCATTTACCAAAATATCCTGCCCTTTCATCGTCTCGATGTTATCCGGCAGGTAAGTCAATACATCATAATTAATTCTCGTATGCAGATACCCCAATGCAGACGGAATCAATAATAAAATACTGAGAATCAGAATCGGCACTCTGAATTTTACTATCTTTTTTCCAAACTTTACCATCATATCCTTTTTCGCTTCCTTCCTCATATTCAGTTTATGACCATTGGTCATTTTAATCTCTTCTTGCACTATACAATAAAAATGACTAACAGTCAATATATTTTGTACTGTTAGTCATTTTTTCTTTTTTATATTCCATTTTCGTAACTGTTCAGAGCCAACCTCCAAAATGCTACGCATTTTCTTTATATTCACTTGGAAGAATTCCGTATTTTTTCCGAAATGCCCTTGCCATCGCCTTGCTTCCGGAGAAGCCGCTGCGAAGTGCTGTCTCAGTGATATTATATTTTCCGCCCTTCAGGTCTTTCATTGCATATTCCAGACGGATATTCTGTAAATAGCTCTTATATGTAATTCCCGCATACTTCTGAAACATCCTCGACAAGTACGTTGGGGAATAGCCAAAAATTCTTGCCACTTCTTCCAGACTGAGCTCCTGTGCATAATTCTCTTTCATATAAGATGTGATTGCTGAAAGCTTGTTCAGATTCTTATTCTTCCTTACAAAAGCATCCTCAACTTCCGTCAGACGGTATTCTTTCACAAGGAGATATAAAAGATGATAAAAAATACTGTTCATCTTCATGTCATATCCACACTGCTTTTCGCAATACGTTTTATACAGTTCTTCCAACAATTCCATAAAGCGCGCGTCCTTACGTCCCGGTTCATGCGTAAACCAGATAAATTGCTCTCCTGTATAATATTTTTCAAAAACTTTCAACGGAATCTGAAGAACGATCGTCTCGTTTGGCAACGGAGAATCTACTTCATGAACCTCATTCGAATTCACAATCATAAATTCTCCCGCTGTCAGATGCCAGGTCTTCTCATCGATCTTAAATTCCAGTTCTCCGTCGCACACTGCAAAAATCTCAATCGATCTGTGCCAATGTTTTTCTCTGTGGTAATGTCCTTCTCTGCCTTCAAATAAGAATAGTTTAAAAGGAAATCCAACTTCCGGAACAATCAATTCATGTGCAAACTGCATCTCTTTTATTCACCACACTTTAGGCTTTCGTCCACTTATGTACTGTATCTGTTCCCGGACTACATAATTCCACTGTAGATCCATCATCTGACAGTGTATAGACATATTCCAGTGTTCCACCGGAGATAACCAGATTCAGCCTCAATGTACCGTCTGCATTCTCTGCAACACAATATGTTCCCTTTGTCTCACCGGAGGAACTCTTGATTACAAGCTTTCCGTCCTTCTTTAATTTATATTCATTTCCGCTGTTGTCTGTCCACTTTCCGATCAGCCCCTTCGCACGGTCATCCGTCAGATCCAGAAGGTCTGTATCCGCCTGAAGGAACTTCATATCCTTTCCACCATCCAGGGACTTCAGCACTATGCCATAGCCTGTATCATCTGTCGTAACCGCATACAGTTTACCTTCGTCTTCGCCGTCCATTGTGATCTTGATCGTAATGTTGTTATCCTCATCAAATCCACACTCAAATGTCAGTCCGGCGTCATCCTTAGTTCCTGTTCCATCTTCTTTCAGATCATACACAGTATCTGTTCCAATCACCTTCCACTGCTTTGCCATAACTCTCTTAACAGAATCACTTGGAAGAACCGCGTTATCTCCCATCTGTTCTTTCATCTTACTGCTTGCTTTGTCCACCTCTTCTGTCGTAGATGCAGCCGGTTCTGTTTTCTTCGTATCGCCGCATCCTGTCATACACAATGTGCTTGCCAGAAGTAATGCTACTACTAATCTTTTCATATTCTCTCTCCAGTCTTGTTACTGTTCACACGATGTGCGATCAGGACTTACAGTCTTTAGAGTATCACAAACGCACTGTAAATTCCAGTAAAGTTAATACAATTTCACGGTTATTTCATTTTTAGACACACTCGTTTTCGTTTGTTTTCAACAAACTTTAATGCTTTTGCACTGTTTCACTTTACCTCGACAGCTTGTTTATTTTCTTAACATATGATACACTATTCACAATGTAAAATTATAGGTAACTTGGGAGGAAATAGGTTATGATTATCTCTACAAGAGGGCGTTATGCTCTCCGAGTCATGATTGATCTGTCTCAGCAGGATCCGGACTCTTACACACCGCTGAAAGAGATCGCAGCACGTCAGGAGATTTCTGAAAAGTATTTGGAAAATATTTTAAAATCTCTTGTCACACAAGGATTTATCCTTGGACTTCGCGGAAAGGGCGGCGGCTACCGCCTGACAAAATCTCCGGAAGAATACACTCTCGCTTCCATTCTTCATGCGACAGAAGGAAGTCTTGCGGCAGTAGCATGTCTGGAGGATCATGCACCGGAATGCGCACGTGCTGGTCAGTGTCCGACACGTCCGATCTGGGAAAAGCTGAATAATCTTATTGAAGATTATCTTGGAAGCATTACACTTGCTGACTTTCGCAAACCGATCATTCCATGCAAGATTGAGAAGTAGCATTATTTCAGGGGGAACGAAATAACAGCTGTTTCAAACAATGAAAGTTCAGATCTACATAGAAAAAGATGGCTAAGCATTGAGGGCGTTGCTTATCCATCTTTTTCTGTTTTCTTTTTATTTATTTTTCACTGCTTTTTCAATCCGATCCAACGCTTCCACAAGCGTCGCTCTCTGGCAAGCCACGTTGATCCGCTCAAAACCACTTCCAGGCTCTCCGAAGATTGCTCCTCCATCCAGCCAAACCTCTGCCTTATCTTCTATCAGTTCTTTTAGTTCCTTGTCTGAAAGCCCTAATGCCCGGAAATCCATCCAGACGAGATAGGTTCCTTCTGTCTTTGTCACCTTGATCTGTGGTAAATGCTCTGACATCCATGCATGAAGGAAATCAATATTCGACTTCACATACTGTTTCATCGCCTGATACCATTCTTCGCCCTGAGTATACGCAGCGATCAGCGCAAAGATTCCGGGTGCGCCGACCTGACTATACCCGGCTGCAGTTACCTGATGCTGGAATTCCTTGCGAAGGCTTGCATTTGGAATGATAATATTGGAAATCTGAAGTCCAGCAAGATTGAATGTCTTCCCCGGGGAAGTACATGTCACTGTAATGTCTTTATACTCGTCCTTAAGATCTACAAGTACCTGATGCTTCCCTTCAAATACGAAGTCTGCATGAATCTCATCACTTACAATGATCACCTGATGCTTTAAGCAAATGTCTCCCAGACGCTCCACTTCTTCCCTTGTCCATACCCGGCTGACCGGGTTGTGTGGGCTACAAAATAAAAATAATTTCACACCCTTTTCCACGATCTGGCGTTCAAAATCTTCGAAATCAATCGCATAAGATCCATCTTCCTTACGGATAAGGATATTGGCGGCCACTTTACAGTCATTGCTTTCAATCACTTCCCGGAATGGATAATAGACCGGATCCTGGATCAGAATATAATCCCCAGGTTCTGTATAAGCCTTCACCGCCATTGCCAGTGCAAAGACAATTCCCGGAGTCTTTGTGATCCACTTCTTGTCGATCTTCCATCCGTGACGGCGTTCCATCCAGGAGCTGACCGCATCATAATACTCCTGATCCGACTCTGTATATCCATAAATTCCATGCTCTGCCTGACGGATCAATGCTTCCTGGACGAAAGATGACGTCTTAAAATCCATATCAGCAACCCACAACGGAAGAATATCTTTCTTTCTCCCTCTTTCTTCTGCAAAATCATACTTCAGACTGTGGGTTCCTCTTCTCTCTACAGGCTGGTCAAAATTCAAATTCTTCTCACTCATTTTTACTCCTTTTATTGAAATGCCTGTTCCAGATCTTTGATCAGATCTTCAGCATTTTCAATTCCAACAGACATTCTAAGGAAATCTTCTGTAATTCCAAGATGTTCTCTTATCTCCACCGGTACATCACCGTGTGTCTGAAGCATTGGATATGTGATCAATGATTCTACACCGCCAAGGCTCTCCGCATAAGAGATCAATTTCACACTTTCAAGAATCTTTCTTGTACGTTCCACCGTATCTACACGGAAAGAAAGCATACTTCCTGCTCCTATCGCCTGCTTCCGGTTCACCTCGTAACCCGGATGATCTTCCAGACCCGGATAATAAACTTCTGTCACTTCCGGTCTGTTTTTCAGCCAAAGTGCGATCTTCTTCGCATTCTCCTGCTGGCGCTCTAGACGCACTGATAAAGTTTTGATTCCGCGAAGTACAAGGAAACTGTCAAACGGAGACAGACTACAGCCAACTGTCTTATATGTATAACGCAATTTTTCCGACAGCTCTTTCCCTTTAACACAAACAAATCCTGCGAGAACATCATTGTGTCCTCCAAGAAATTTTGTTCCGCTATGTACTACAATATCAGCACCCAACTGTAGCGGTTTCTGGAAATAAGGAGAAAGGAATGTATTATCCGCAAGAATCAGTAACCCGAATTCGTCTGCGAGTTTTCTCATCTCTGCAAAATCTGTAATCCTCATCGTTGGATTGCTTGGTGTCTCAATATAAAGTGCCTTTGTCTCTTTTCTGATATTCTTTCTTACAAGATCAATATCTGAAGTATCTACATAAGAAAACTTTAATCCTCGCTTTTCGCCAATGCTTTCAAACATTCGCACAGTTCCGCCGTACAGATCTTCTGTACATAAAATATGACTGCCTTCTCCGAAAAGCTCCAGGCAGATTCCAATTGCCGCCATTCCTGTCGAGCATGCAATACTGTCATCCGCTCCTTCTAAAGAGGACATTACGCTTTCTAATTCATACCGTGTCGGATTGCTCTCACGAGAATAATCATATCCTGTACTTTTCCCGATTCCCGGGTGTGCGAAGGTTGCTGTCTGAAAAATGGGAACGGAGACTGCTCCGTATGGATGTCCCTCTACAAATCCTCCGTCCCCGTGAATACATCGTGTTTCAAATTGATAATTTTCTGCCATGCTGTCTGTCTCTGCTCCTTACGTTCCACTCTATTAAATATAGTACATTCCCTCAACAGAATCCTGATACCCTTCGTATGCATCCACAAGATCCTTAAGCGTCACATCTTCCAGAATCTCCTGAACACAATCATTGATTCGATCAATGATCAGATGCTGAATTGCTTCCTGATCTCCACGTTCCACGCTGTTTCGATCAACTTCATCTTCCAGATCATAAGTTCCTTCCAATGCCTCTACAATCTGCGCAACCGTGATCTCTTTCGGATCTCTCTCCAGAAAATATCCTCCCTGGGAACCTTTCATACTTTTTACAATATGAGCCTTGCGAAGAGCTGAAAATACATGCTCAAGGTACTGAGCGGAAATGTCATTTCTCTGTGCGATACTTCCTAATGAGACCAGCTCTGTCCGTGAATTCACCGCCAGATCAATAAGAGCACGCAGTCCATATCTACTTTTCTTTGATAATTTCAAACGCTTCTACTCCTTTCTTCTAAACACTATAGGAGCAGCTTTTACTGCTCCTACTTCTTACAGATTTTTCTGTTTTCTCTGATTCTTATTTACTGAATTGCTTTGAATGCCTCATCCAGATCCTGAATGATATCATCAATATTCTCTGTACCGATGGACAGACGGATTGTATTTGGCTTGATTCCCTGATCGAGAAGCTCTTCCTCTGTGCACTGGCTGTGTGTTGTTGTTGCCGGGTGGATAACAAGTGATTTCACATCCGCTACATTTGCAAGCAATGAAAACAGTTCCAGGTTATCAATGAAATCCTGAGCTTTCTTAGAATCACCTTTGATCTCAAATGTGAAGATAGAACCACCGCCGTTCGGGAAATATTTCTTATAAAGTTCCTGCTGCTTCGGATCCGGATCTACAGATGGGTGATGTACTCTCTCAACCTGTGGATGATTGTTCAGATACTCAACCACCTTCAGTGCATTTTCCACATGACGCTCTACGCGAAGGGAAAGTGTCTCAAGTCCCTGCAGGAAGATAAAGGAACTGATCGGAGAAATTGTTGCTCCTGTATCTCTCAAAAGGATTGCTCTGATCTTTGTAACAAATGCAGCCGGTCCGCAAGCCTTTGTAAAGCTGATGCCGTGATAGCTTGGGTTCGGATCTGTCAGTGACGGGAATTTTCCTGAAGCCTCCCAGTCGAACTTACCGCCCTCGATGATAACTCCACCGATTGTTGTTCCATGTCCACCGATGAACTTTGTAGCAGAGTGAACAACAATGTCAGCACCATACTCGATTGGTCTTACAAGATAAGGTGTTGCAAATGTATTATCTACAACAAGCGGGATTTTATGCTTATGTGCGATATTTGCGATTGCTTCAATATCAACTACATCTGAGTTCGGGTTACCAAGTGTCTCGATGTAAACAGCTTTTGTGTTCTCCTGGATTGCATTCTCAACTTCTTCCAGATTGAAAATGTCAACAAATGTTGTTGTAATTCCATAATTCGGAAGTGTATGCTCAAGAAGGTTGAAAGATCCTCCATAAATATTCTTTGCAGATACGATGTGATCTCCCTGCTGAGCCAGATTCTCAATTGTATATGTGATTGCTGCTGCTCCGGATGCTACTGCAAGTGCTGCTGTACCTCCTTCAAGTGCTGCAATTCTCTTCTCAAACACATCCTCTGTCGGGTTTGTCAGACGTCCGTAAATATTTCCCGCGTCTTTCAGTCCAAAACGGTCTGCTGCATGCTGACTGTTGCGGAACACATAAGAAGAAGTCTGGTAGATTGGTACTGCTCTTGCATCTGTCACCGGATCCGGCTGCTCCTGGCCTACGTGAAGCTGTAATGTTTCAAATTTAAAATTTCTGTCTTTTCTCTCTAATTTTGCCATGGGGTTATTCTCCTTTTTCTAATTCCTGTTTTGTATTCTTATTCCGCAACCAAAGCTGCTTGGAAGTTAAAATCTTACTTAATTAATGTCTTGCGGTTGTCTTGATATTCGTGTCTACTCTGTAAAGAGTGGTGTAGAGTAGTATCTGTCTCCGCTGTCCGGAAGAAGTGCTACGATTGTCTTGCCCTTGTTCTCCGGTTTCTTTGCATATGCGATCGCTCCGGAAAGTGCTGCTCCTGAAGAAATACCTACCAGGATTCCTTCTGTCTTTGCAAGAAGTTTTGCTGCTGTGAATCCTTCCTCATTATCTGCTTTGTAGATCTCATCATAGATCTTTGTATTAAGTACATCCGGTACGAATCCAGCTCCGATTCCCTGAATCTTGTGCGGTCCGCCCTTTCCTTCTGAAAGTACCGGGGATGCTGCAGGCTCAAGTGCTACAACCTTCACATCCGGTTTCTGGGACTTCAGATATTCACCAACACCTGTCAGTGTTCCACCTGTACCGACACCGGCGATAAAGATATCAACATTTCCATCTGTGTCTTTCCAGATCTCCGGGCCTGTTGTCTCTCTGTGTGCCTTTGAGTTCGCCGGATTAACGAACTGTCCCGGGATAAAGCTGTTCGGGATTTCCTTTGCAAGCTCTTCAGCTTTTGCGATTGCTCCTTTCATTCCCTTTGTACCTTCTGTAAGTACGATCTCTGCTCCATATGCTTTGAGGATATTTCTTCGCTCAACACTCATGGTCTCTGGCATGGTAAGAATTGCTCTGTACCCCTTCGCTGCTGCGATTGATGCAAGTCCGATTCCTGTGTTTCCGGAAGTAGGTTCGATGATAACAGAACCTTCTTTCAGAATTCCTTTCTCTTCTGCATCTTCGATCATTGCCTTCGCAACACGATCTTTCACACTTCCTGCCGGATTAAGATACTCAAGCTTTACAAGAATCGTTGCTTCAAGTCCAAGCTCTTTTTCCAGATTCACAGGTTCAACAAGTGGTGTGTTTCCAATCAGTCCAAGTGTGCCTTTATAAATTGCCGCCATAGTCCATATCCTCACTTTCTTTATTAACCTACTTAGTTGGTGTGTTTTTGATGGTTTGTATTATATACTTATAAAACCCATCTGTCAACTATGTTTTAATATTTTTCTACATTTTTTATTATACAATATCGATCGGAGATGTAAATGATTAAAAAATGTAAAAAAATCAGGTATCCGAGATGTTTTACTTTCCCCGATACCTGACTCTTTTTAATGAATCAACCAGTTATAATCTTTTCTGCAATCAACAATATACTCCACATATACCGTATCATCCTGTATCTGATAAAGAATCAGATACCATTTTTCAATAAACATCTTATGATATTTATTCGGTGGAATGTATGCTTCTTCAAAAAACGGAAAATACTGCGGCATATGATTCAAGGCGCGGATTGCTGTTATTATTTCCTTCTTCTTTGTGCTGGCGGCATCTTTATTAACCTGAGCCATAAACCGAATATGCGCTCCCAACATTCTCTTTGCCCTGTCAGAAACAATTACTTTGTACTTTTTATCTGCCATTCACTATACCTCTGCAATCACATCCTCAAGATATGCATCCAGTTCATCTACTGTGCATCCACTTCTACCTGCCATCCGATCCTCTTCGACTGCAAGCAATTCCTCCCTTAACTTCAACATTTTTTCTCTGCGATTGAAGGTTTCTATATCCATGACAACCAAATCACCTTCTCCATTTTTTGTAAGAAATACGGGTTCTGCAGTTTTACGACACATATCTGCAATCTCATTATAATTTTGACGGATTGCTGCTGATGGACGAATATTCATACTAGCACCTCCTCAAGTCAACTATAGTAGTATTCTAACCATATTGTATCTTTTTAATGCTATTTCGTCAATCTGATTTTTCTTCTATGTCGTCTCTCGCTCAATCAGTTTCGTCCCGAACACCATGTACTGTACGCTTGGTTTCTCATCATCTGCCGCCTCAATATCTTCTAATATCATATCCGCTGCCCGCTGTTCTGTCTCGTACAATTAGTTTTCGTTCTTTCTATTATAAACATACCACAAAAGCCTGGCAACCATCTCATCATGATAATCACCAGACTTTTCATTCTTATTATAAAATCATAGAAGTGGTTTTTGGTGAATGAATACTGAAATATTCTGACGTATGTAGTTGTCTTCGACTGCAAGCTGCAAAACCTGATGCAGTACGGTATGAATATTATCAATCGCGTTTTGTAAATTATGTCTTAATTCATCATCTGTTGCATTGCGTGCCTTATCTCTAAATTTATTATGTGCACTACGCTCTATGGAAGACTGTTTTCTCTCATACTCATTTCTCAGAGAATCTGCAGCTCCTTCATAATCAAAGTTTTTAACCGCACTTGCTAATTTGTCAAATAATCCCATCTCACCTACCTCCTTGTGCTTAGAGTATATGAAGTTTTGGCTTTATCTTGTAGTTTGCGAATATCCGGATTTGGAATATCACTAACCAGCTTACTGAACTGCCCATCTGCTTCCATATCTATATTATATAATTCCTTCATAATACGGACAGCATCTTGGTCCGTTTATGGCTCCTAATTCTCCGATTGCTTTCGAGGTAAACTGCATATGATTTCCCCATGTTCCATCTGTTGAAAGCGGACCTGTTCCGTCGATGATTGCAAGTGCAGCCTCACTTGTTGTTCCAAACAATGCAATCGCCACTGCCACCGCAAGTTCAAAGAAATTAGATGCTCCTATCATTCCTGCAGGTGCTGCAATATTGTGTGACAGTTTTAACAGATAACACGCTACGTATGCGATTCCAAAGATCAAAAATGTCTGAATTATCAAAGGTATTGCAATCAATATTATGTGTATAGGATTTTTCAGAATAACTTCCGACTGAAATATAAATATCAGCACTAATGTCAATAGTAGCCCTACAGTTGTAACTGAATCAAATTTATTTAAAAACTGCTGGTTTAAATAATTCTCATCATGTTTTCTGATTACAGCCATTCTGGTAATAATTCCACCAACAAGCGGTATTACTACAAAAAGCACGACACTTAAAAATATTGTATTAAAAGGCACTGCTACATTGGACACACCCAACAGAAATTTCACAATCGGTCCAAATGCAATAAGATACGCTGAGAATAATTTCTTCTCAGCGTTTCCGACAACTATTTTCTTTCCTTTGACACCTTCTCACTTATTCTCTGATAGATTTCCTTTGTCTCTGCGTCATTTTCCCCATTTACAACTAATATTTTTCCATCTATGTTCATGACAACATATGAATGGCAGGAGGCATGAGTGTAGCGGATATAATCCCCGAAGATATCGTTTTTGAAGTTTCCCATAGCATACTTCAGGTTTCCAAGACCATTAGTTCTGTAACCATTATTGTTCTGCAATACATTTTCTTCATAAGAAATGCTGTCAATTTGCGAATACTCCACTGTATAATCATTCCATCCTTTTGCTTCAATGTTAAAATCACGATCATTACAACGAATCTGAATGCTTCCACAAAACAAAGTCCATATAGTAAACACAATAGTGGAAATTGCGATGATCAGATATATCACACTTTTTTTTGTATTATACTGAATTTTTAAGCCTTCTCCGGTTGCCAGCTTTTTCTTATAAAAAAGGTATGAGTAGAGAATGCTAATGATTGCAGCTGCCATAATGCTTATAATATACACAACCAGTGCAGCCATGCTTTCCCCAAAAAGTCCACAAAGCATACATAAAATACCTGATGCCATCCATAATTTTCCGCTGAATCTATGTGTTGCATTCCAGTTTTCTTCATCCATTAAAGACCATACAACTCTTATTCCTATAGTATTATTCTGTTTCACTTTTGGCAAATAATTTCCAATAACCATAAACAGCAGTCCAGTTCCATAGTAAATTACTGCCATAAACAGATTTTCCATATCTGCACCCATATTGACCAGTCTTGCAATACCATTATAGAGTAATGTTATAATTGGTATAATCCACATCGTCATTCCTATAATCTTGCGGCTCTGCTGTCTGTTCCGGTTATCATAAAATATTATTGCCACCAGCGCACAATCCGTCACTACAAAAAACACATTTGCCCACATGCTCTGTGTACTAGTGAATCCTACTAAAACCCCGATGAGCATTACCAGAACAGAACAAATTAATGAACCTCTATATTTTTTTATCATTTCCTTCATCGTCCGATACTCCTTTCAAATCTATAATCCACAACATGACATCTTCCAATACGGAAGTGTTTAATTCATAATAAATAAATTTTCCCTCTCTTTTATTTCGGATTAAATCAGCCTCCTTCAATATTGCCAGATGTCTGGATATAGAAGCTCCCGTTACTGAAAAATGTTCACATATCTCTCCAGCAGAAAGCCGTCCATTCTTCAATAAATTTAAAATCTCACGTCGTATTGGATCTGCCAGTGCTTTTAATGTATCCTGTATACCCAAAAATTCATCACACCCCTTTATTTAACATTTAACCTAATTGTTAAACGTATTATAATGCAAGGAATATTATGTGTCAAGAACCAGTTACTTCAAAATATGGTTGACATTTATATTCTACAGATGTAGAATATAAACAACTTCTACAAAAGTAGAAAATAATAAACAGGGAGAATGCACTATGAAGACAGGAACAGTAAAGTTAATGACACTTATCACTACGGCGGTATTGGGAACTTTTTCAGCAGGAACGGTTCTGGCAGCAGAAAATAATGACTTTTATACACAGCCGCCAGCAGATTCCGACTGGGAAAAGGCAGATACGGAAGGTACTTATGCCAGCTACACGAATGGAAGTGATTATGTAAACATTTACAAATATTCACTTGATGATGTCAATATAGCAATTGCAAAATGCAATGATACGTATGAAGCCTGCTATCAGACAGTTTATTCAGAGGGGAACAGTTTATATATGACGGTGGGATATGCAAAAGATGCAGATGATATCGGTGATGTCAGAAAATTCGTAGAATATATTTCCTATCCAGGAAATCCCTCCCTTACCAGACAGGCAGATGAAGATTCAACAGAGAATTCTGATCAGGAGGATACCGATACTTCCAATCCGGGAGGCAAGGGAGATTCAGATTCTTCCGATACAGAAGTGAATGCTTCCGCAGATAACAGTGATGGTTCAGATATTATTTCCACCTCACCACTGACATTAGTTGACAGTGATGGAAATACAATTGAGATCAATTACATTCTTCACAAAGATTATTCTTGCGAATACCGTGGAGATGATGGAATGAAATATACTGATAATGGGAATGAAACTTATACCGATGAAAATGGAAATACCTACTCAGCTCTGAATGATGACACTCATCATCTGGGACATACGTTGGAACAGCATGACCTTCAGGATGCAAACGGTAATACTGTGACGGTTACGGAAACTACAAATGGTGATTATTATTTCCAGGACGAAAATGGTACAGGATTTACGGACAACGGAGACGGGACATGGAGTGATGAAAATGGCAGCAGCTATACAGAAATAGACTGATAGTGGTCAGTAGCTGCAGGAATGGCAAGGGCATTTGCAAATTGTGCAAAAGCCCTTGCCATTTCCGTGAACCGTGGTAAAATAGAATCATTCCTACATTTGTAGAAAATATGTAACAGGGGAGGTATGAAAAAGTGAAAAAAACTTACCAGAGACTTCCGGACTCAGAGCTGGATATTATGCTCGTTCTTTGGAATAATACTCCGCCGATGACCAGACCGGAGATTGAGAAAGTGATCAATATGAAGAAAAAGCTTGCATCAACAACAATTTTGTCATTGCTGACCAGATTGGAGAACAAAAATTTCGTGGAAGTGACGAAACAGGGAAAAATGAATCTGTATACACCCATGGTTTCGCAGTCAGATTATCAGGCACATGAAAGCCAGAGTGTTCTTGAGAAACTTTATGGGAATTCACTAAAAAAGTTTGTAACTTCACTTTATCATGGAAAGAAGATCAGCTCAGAAGAAGTCCAGGATCTCAGTGAATTTCTTAAGAACCTGGAGGACAGGGAGGAATAGCTAATTATGGAGGTTTTCATTCTGCACATTCTGAAACTGAACATTATTGCAGCAATAGTAATTTTACTGGTAAAAGTGCTTGCGACTCTGTTTAAAGGACGTGTATCAGCGAGATGGAAGTACTTTATCTGGCTGTTGATTACGATAAGCCTTTGTGTTCCGGTGCGCCTTCCGGAGAATCTGGCACTGGTGGATTTCAAAGTACTTAGAAGCAGTCAACAGAATACGCAAAACCCGAAGATAACGGATTACGCAGTCAGACCAGAGGAAAGTCAGAAGATAACAGAAACCGTATCATCTGCGAGCAATGACATGAAAAATCTGACAGAAATCCCGGAACAAAAGAGAACTGTCAGGTACGAATCAGATAAATGGCTGGGAATTGTGGCTGTGATTTTTGTTGTTGTCTGGCCGAGCGTAGCGGTACTTAAACTGACAGGAGAATTGCTGGCATATTATTTTTCTATAAGGAATCTGGAACGGATGAGTCTGCAGGTAAGTGATACGGTGAGTATTCAGATGTACCGTGCAGCGTGTCAAAAGAAGCACGTACGCAGAATACCGGAGCTCAGGCAAAACGCAGGTCTTACCACACCGCTTCTTGCAGGACTTTTACATACAAAATTGTATCTACCAGCAACCGGGTATTCAGCAGAAGAAAGAAAACTTATTTTTTACCATGAACTCACACATTATTGCCATCGGGATCTCTGGTATAAGATGCTCCTTCGAATCTGTGCATCGATATACTGGTTCAATCCCTTTCTTCTTATCATGCTGAAAGAAGCGGATAAGGATATTGAGAATCTGTGTGATACAGCAGTTGTTCGCAGAGTTAATAAAAAGGAACATAAATTATATCGACAGCTGCTTCTCAGGACAGTGGCCATGGAAAATCAGATTCCATATGTGACAGCAAGTCTTAATGACAGCGAAATGGTGTTTAAAGATCGGATTCTGTATATGGTGAACATTCGGAAACTCCGCAAAGGAATTCTTCCGGGAATTCTTGTGACGCTGCTGCTTGCAGGCGGTAATCTGGTATTTAATGTCTCTGCCGGGACAGATACAGTTTCAGTAGAGACGGAGAAGTCTGGTATTGAAAAAAATGCAGATCCAGAGAAAAATAATGTACCGGATTATGCACCGTTTTCTGAAATGGTAACTATGCAGAAAGCTGCTGAAACACAGGACGAAGGAGGAGTGACAGAGAATGCAGATACAGAGGATTCTGTAGACGAAGAGGAAAAAGCAGATGCGGAAACAAACGATGAACCTGCCATGGAAAACAGCGGACAGGTAAGTGAAACGACCGATGATGGAATTACCTCTGACAACAACGAGTCTGTTTCATCTTATGAAAATCTGCCAGCAGGCGTACCATATACCAGTGGATTCAGTACTACTTCCGGTGTAGCATCAATTGTAGCACCGGGTGGAGGAGATGAAGAATCCAGAGTTCTTTACGATAACGGAGATGGGACCTATTCTGATGCTTATGGGAGCCGATACAGTTATCAGGGAGATGGAAACTGGGCAGATGCCAATGGAAATTCATATCGTACCTGGAATGACGAAGACTATAATTTCGGAACACAGCTGGAAAAGCATGAACTCAAGGGCAGCAGCGGCACCGTTAATGTAAAAGAGACTACAAACGGAGATTATTATTACTGTGATTCAGAAGGTGTAGGATACACAGATAATGGTGACGGAACCTGGACCGATGAGAACGGAAATCTTTATGAAGAGTAAATGAAAAGAAACGTTTTCCGGAAGCAAATAAGAGACTGGAAAACGTTTCTTTTCTTGTAAAATGTTATATGAGATATAAAAGCTATTTGGAAATATAATTATTTGATAAGAAAGACATTTTTATTTTACAACAAACAGATATTTTTATGATAAAATATCGGAAAAAAATTTTGGACTGTAACAAAAGTCGTTGCAGTGTCTAAACTACATCAAATGGATACGGAGGAAGAAATGTGCGGGATTTGTGGATTTACAGGTTACAGACAGGATCAGAAGACAGTAATTGAAAGGATGATGAAAGCCATTGAGCATAGAGGCCCGGACAGTGAGGGCTCCTTTTGCAGGGAGAAGATTACGCTGGGCTTTCGAAGACTTAGTATTATTGATTTAGAAGATGGGCAGCAGCCTATGGAAAGTGCGGACGGAAACCTTCATATTGTTTTTAATGGAGGTGTATAAATTCTTAAGCTCGGTAAAAATATGAGGATAGGCAAAATTGGCGCGGTATATAATATTAATTTTGCGGGGAATTTCTACGTTGTCAATAGGCACTACGACCAGTCTTTTGTCCGCTTCCTCCTTCATGCACGAGGAATAGGACATTATGGTAACGCCCAGATTCGCCTCTGTAAAGTTTTTAATTGTAGCCAAATTGTCGCTTTCAATATTGATGTTGAAATCCTCAATATGCTCTCCCAGGCGTATAAGCGCCTGTTCCCAAAGGATGCGCACGCTGGAATTGGAATAGGGCAGAATAAAAGGCTCCTTTTTTAATTCCTCCAGGCTGACGCTCTCCCGCCTGGCAAAGGGATGCTCCGCGCTTACGGCCAGGCATAATTCGTCGGTATCCAATAGCAGGGAAACGTAATCCTCCGTAGAAGGCGAATGCGCCAAAACTGCCCAGTCTATTTCATAGTGATTCATCTTGGCCATAATGTGGGAAACATCGCTGGTGTATATGTTCAGCACGGTGGATTTATGCTGCCGGCAGTATTGAGAAAAGAGCATGGGCAGAAGATATTCTCCTATGGTGGAGGTTATGCCTACGTTAAAGCGCTTGCGGTATCTTTTTTTATCAGCCAGCTCTTTCATGAGCGCGTTTTCCAGGCCCGCCACCTTGTTCGCGTATTTTAGGAGCAGCTCTCCGTCGGGAGTTATGGCCAGCCTTTTTCCGTCCTTTACAAATATCTTGATATTATATTCCCATTCAAGCTGTTTTATATGATGGGTAACGGCCGGCTGGGTAAGATTCAGCTCCTCGGCAGTCTTGGTGTAGTTAAGCTGGGTGGCCAAAGTTAAAAGAGTCTGAAGTTTTTGATCCAACTGATATCACTCCTGAAATGTTCTTAGACATGTTTATTATATTTTAAACTATCAAAAGCATAAAAACAAGATTGAATTTGAAAAGAATAGCTATAGCCGCGTTAAATTAATTTAACATAAGAGGCCGAATACAATCAGGGCGCATTGGAAACCGCCGCCTGTTAAGCGCATTCCGCAGGATTTCAGGGCGGTCTGCCCGGAGCTTAAACGCTTAATTGCCGGCAATATCCGATTGCATTGTCTGATATTAAATAAATTTATACGAACAAAAAAATATGTTATTTGAATTTGGGCGGCTTTTATTTTATACTAAATAAAACTGATGATTTTCTTTCGCACGGCGGCCTGCCTGCGGCCGCCGGCAAAAATTAAAAAACAGTGAGGTCGCCGCGTTAATGAAAAAATATGTTTTGCTTCCGGATGAAATTATAGCCTATCTTAACGACAGCTTTGAGGAGCTGGAGCTTGCTTCCTATAACGGAGGGAACGCTCCTAAGGATAAGCCCCTGCCCGTTTTGCTGCCCGTGCCTGAAAATATGCTCTCGGCTCAGGGCTGCAATTTAAAATTGAGCGCAAGAGGCGTGCCCAATTCTGAAATCAGCCTGGAACTGCCGCCCGGCCGGGAGAACGCCAGATTGACCAATCTCTATGCGGGCGCCGTTTACGATTATATCTTTAAAAATGAAAAGGGCGAATATAAGGACTGCTTTGAGACAGCCCGCATTTTGCCCAGAATAATGGACGTGGACGGAATATGCAACGTGCGGGACGCAGGGGGCTGGCCGGCGGGAGATTCTTTTATGCGACAGGGCCTGCTTTACCGGGGCAGCGAAATGAATCTTATTGGCAATCACGCCATTGAAATTACGCCCGACGGCATAAATACAATGCTGGACATATTAAAAATCAAAACTGATTTAGACCTGAGAAATGAGGAGGAATCGGGTTTTCTCTCAGCCAGCCCTTTGGGGGAAAGCGTAAAATATGTCAGGCTGCCCGTATTGGGCTATATGGATATATTCCAGGAGCGCTTTATCCAGCCTCTTAAAGAAATTTTCAAGCTTTTTGCCTGCCGGGAGAGCTATCCTATTTATATTCACTGCTGGGCGGGCGCGGACAGGACGGGCACTATTCTGGCGCTGCTTAAGAGCGCGCTGGGCGTCTCCTATCATGATATAACCAGGGATTTTGAAATATCAACGTTTGCAAAATTCGGAGTTCGGGGCAGATGCAATAAGGATTTTACATATGTTGAAATGTTCGAGCATTTAAAAAACAATGAGCCTGGCGAAACCCTTAAAGAACAGGCGCGCGCGTTTTTAACGGGCAAGGTGGGGCTGAGCGGGGAGGATTTAAGCAATATAGAGCAAATTCTTCTGGAACGCCCTGTTCTCTGAATGCGGGCCGTCCGAATATTAAAATCTTTTAGCCTAAAGGCGGGAGGATGAAATTATTTATGTCTAGGTTATTTAAACGCGGAATTTTATTGTTCTTTTGCGCGGCGCTTGCGCTGATTTGCGTTTCGTGTTCACAGGCGGGGAGCGGCGCTTCTTCGTCTGCAAGCGGCGCTATAAGCTCGGACGCAGCAATCAATACCGCGCGGCCTGCGGCCACGGACAGCCCTTTGACAACTGTTCAGCCCGCCGTATCTCCGTCTTCGGACGGGCAGGATTTTAATACGCTTCCGGCCCAGGATATAAGCGGCGTATACGGCAGGTGCATTATAGTGCGCGCAGACCGGGCCAGGCAATATGAAATGCAGGCCGCGCAGCTCTTTTATGAGTTTATAAGCCGGGATATTAAAGCGGATATTGTGGATTCAGACGGCTTTTCCAATGACGCCGGCGGCGAATTGCCTGCGCTTATAGTATATATAGGGGAGACCGGCCTGGAGGAACCCGAAAGCGTTTGGGTGGAATTCAATAAAAACGGATATATAATGGAGGGAAAGGATAACTGTCTCGTATTTCGGGGCAGCTCGGCTGAAAACACATATACTGCGGTCAGCCGTTATATTTTTGAGATTATGGATAACAATACTGCAAATATCAGCACCTGGGATATGTCCTCGGGCGTAAGCGGACAGTTCCCGGCCGTTTCGCGTGAAGAATATATTTTGGATATTAATAAGTTTGAGACTGTTTGGCAATATGAGTGGCAGCCGCCTGAATGGATACTGGATTTTGAAGGTAAGTTAAAGGATTTTACCAATACTGAGGCGCGGCCTATGTGCTATGCTCACCGCGGCGATATAGAAAGCTATCCGGAGAATTCCATAGAGGCGGTAATCAGCGCCGTGAAGAAAGGCGCGGATATGATAGAATTGGACGTATGCATGACAAGGGATAAGGTGCTGGTGCTTATGCATGGGGAGGATCTGAGCGTTACCACCGATTGGGCGCTTAAACGAGGGGAGACGCTCAACGGCATAAAGCTGCCTATGTCCAGCAGTATTTCCGCCTGGACTTATGAACAGCTCTGCCAGCTCCGGCTGAGAACGGGCAACGGGGAATACAGCGCCGCGGACAGCGAGATAACTGAATATATAATTCCCACTCTTAAGGAAGCGTTTATGGTGTGCAATGAGCGCAGCCTGCTGGTGCTGGACAGAGTTACGACTTCTCATTGGGATAAGATATATGAAATTATTAAGGAGACCAAGGCGTATAGATGCTTTACCTATTCGGCTATGGCGACTTCCGCGGATCAGGCGTATTATTACCGCACAATAGTATTGTCTGAATGCGGCCAATCGGCGCCCACCTGCTTTTCCAGAGGCCCGCGCTGGACCGGCTGCGGCAGAATAGACCACTATTATGAATTCTCTCTGACTACGGATGAAGAGTTTGATGAATATTTTAAGGAAGAGACAAAATACGGCTGTTTTGTGCTGACCAACAGAGTCAGCAAGCTGATTGATTTTATAAATAGGCATTATGCTCCCTAAGCATGAGAGTCTTAATAACTTAGAGCTTTGCAGGGGCTGCGGAATAAGCTTTGAATGCTGAAATTAAATTAGAAGGAAGATAAGATGATGAATACCCCTTTTATAACTTCGCCGGCAGTTTTTGCGGCGGGGCGCTGTTATCAGATAATGGCTGTAACTGATACAGAACTGCTTTATTGGGTGGAGATAAACGGAAAAAATTATTACGACGCTTCAAACGGAGTGATGAGAAGCGCGTGCCGGGCGCATAGAGCGGTTGTACCCATGGAAGAATTGGACAAAGCCCGCCGTTATACCATATGCTTCCGAAGGGTTTTGTCTCGAAACGGCCCAGTGCCCGTTACCGGAGAAATAGAGCGAATAGATTATTCCTTTCGTCCTGTGCCCGAGAAAGGAAAAATAAATATATATCAGGCGGCGGACGCGCATCAGCTTGATAAGCTGCCTCATATGGCGGGAAAGTATTTTGGGAAAGAACTGCATTTGCTTGTGCTTAACGGAGACACCTTTGATTTTTGCCACGAGGAAAAGGATTTTGACTATTTGTATAATTTAGCCGGCGCTCTGACGCGCGGGGAAATACCTATAATCTTTACCAAGGGCAATCATGACAACAGAGGCTATTTAGCGGAGAAATTGGCAGAATATACGCCTGTTATAGGCGGGCGTTCTTATTATTCAGTTAGATTGGGAAATATATGGGCATTGATATTGGATTGCGGCGAATGCTGCGCCGATGATTATTTTGAATACGGCAATACTGTCTGTCATCATGATTTTCGCCTGGAGGAGACGAATTTTATAGAGAGAATAATAGCAAATTCCCAGGATGAATATAATGCTCCGGGAGTTCAATACCGGCTGATCATAAGCCATTCTCCCATAACTCATATAAGACAGGCTCCTTATAATATAGAAACAGAGCTGTATAGTCAGTGGACAAAGCTTATAAATGAAAATATCCGGCCTCATTTTATGTTAAGCGGGCATCTGCATATATTGGAGGTGAGCGAGCCGGGCGGCAGATTGGACACTCTGGGGCAAAGCTGTCCGGTTGTAATAGCATCCAAGGCAATATGCAATGCGGAGAGGCGTGTAGTGGATTATACAGGCTGCGCTTTGGTCCTGGATGATTCAGAGGTGTCGGTATTGTTCACGGACAGTCAAAAGAGGATTGTGGGCAAGCATAGGTTTTCCATACATGATTAGACGATATATAATATAATTGAGCTTATATAGATCGTAGTGCGGGATATATATATAATTTAAACGGGGGCGCGCCGCCCCCGTTGAAATATTACCCTCAGGCCCCATAGGCGTCATTATGCTGCCCTTAAG
>ERZ779894.771-NODE-771-length-35949-cov-4.147323_pt1 | contig 35949 bp, 43 predicted proteins | sample MGYA00511587_ERZ779894 | MGnify/ENA primary metagenome ERZ779894 (study PRJEB29588, sample SAMEA2160490) | human gut metagenome | biome: human gut; feature: human-associated habitat; material: faeces | place: Denmark | collected 2008/2010 ... | reverse complement strand
TGGCGGCAGCCAGTCCTACGGGAGAAAATCTACAGGTAACAGTAAAAAATGTGACATGTGAAACCAATGGCAATTACCAGTATGATGGATCAGGGGTTTTGAATGCAGGAAGTGGGGGTTCTGTTTACCGTATTGAATATGAAGCAGTTTCGCCTACAAATGCAGAAGAAAGGTATTCAACTACCAGAAAAATTACGGTTCTTCCAAGCGAAACTCCGATTTCAGAGGAAATGCCAGAAACATTTGCAGAGGAAATAACGGAAGTGACATCTGAGGAAATTACAGAAACGCTTCCAGAAGGAGTAACAGAAGAAGCATCGGAAGAAGTGCCAGAAACGCTTCCCGAGGAAATAACAGAAGAAGGATTAGAGACACTTCCAGAAGAAACAACGGAATCTGTACCGGAGGAAGTCCCGGAAGCATCTCCAGAGGATGCGACAGAAACAGTTCCAGAAGAAGAAACTCAAAATAGTGATACCCCAGAACTTCCAGAAGAAACCACAGAGGAATTTACCGATGGAAGTACAGAAGAAACGATGGAGTTTGATGAAAACGTACCATTTACGCTCTCAGATTTAGAGGGAATGGGATACAGCGTACAGATGGAAAGTGCAAAAATTCCGATTGATAAGTTTGAACTTCAGTGTCTGTATGACAAACCGGGGGCAGTTTCCTGTACGGATCTGCAATTTTCGGAAGGGATTACAACGATTGATGGAGGAAAGATTAAGGAACATGTCCCTCATTTTGTAATGAACAGGGATAATAAGCTGCACTCTTATGTAAAAGCCCATGTGGGGAATGTTTCTGTTTATTATATGGGAACACTCTATATTGATAATGGAAATGGTACAACAGATTATGTTTATTATACAACCGATACACAGATTACAAATAAAACGGTCTATGCAGTTTTAAAGAAAGCCGAAAAGATCACCTTAACGTATTCTCATGAATCCGATTACCGGATTGAATATCAGATGTTTGAAAAAGACAACCATGATGTGGAGAATGGGCCGGATGGATGGAGCTATAGTGATGTATTCGGAGAAGACCGGGCGATTTATGTCAAAAATGGAGATGATGCAGGGATTACCGTGAAAATTCCAAGGGGATACAAAGCTGAGATTACGATAGTAAGGCGAGGGGAAGCACCAAAACATATGGAATCTTTGGGGCGGATGATGGCGTATGAAAGAGACCGGAATCGTATCAATTTAAAAAAAGACAGTCCCGACCGTATGATATATGAAACTTCCTTCAATTTGAAGAATATTACCAGTGATGTCGTGATCACTTTGGAATATGAAAAGGTTCAGCAGATCCATTTTAATGCGTACCTGTGGTCACAGACGGCATATGCAAAAGACAGGATAAAAATAGATGGAAAAAATCCAACGGAAAGTAATGCGAATTTAACGACCGATGGACATTCTTTTGTTTGGGAATGGGATGGTGTAACAACCGGAGAAGGATCGAATGGTACAGGAAATGGAGGGGCAACATCACATACATGGGAATTAGACCAGTTAGAGATTAATGATGAAGCTCTGATCATCCCGATGGTTTTCTTAAATGATGTAGGGAAAACGCTTACGGAAAAAGTAACGCTTGCATCAGGAACAGAAGTGACGTTGTCGGTGACTTCTTTAGGCGGAACGAACGCTTATGATGGAAAGCGTCACTATAAGCTGGAAATTGCGAACTGCTATGAAGACGTTACGATTTCCGGTGGAAACATGGTAGCGCACAGACATCAGGAATATGCAATCCGTGAATTGTTTGGAGTCAGTGATCCTGGATTTTATACTGCGACAGATGCTCAGGGCTATCCGCAGGAATGGAAAACGATGAGACAAGATACATTGATTGCAAAAATTGGATTCGGAGGGAAGAATAAGTGGACAGATCCATTCCGCTTTAAGAGGGAAGTCGGTTATTATAAACCGGATATTTCTTTTACGACCAAAGAGGGTACTGTTTTACAGAACAATTATAAGATCGGTTATGATGAAGATAACGATGGAAAACCATATATTGAGTATCTGATCCGTACTGATGGAAATACAGCAGATCCAAGTGCAATGGGTGAATATCGGGTAGTTTCCTGGGACGATTGGGAAGCAAGTCCGGACGGATACTTTTATTTCAGGGGTTCCGAGGAAGTGAAAGAATTTGTAGGAACAAATTATACAAAACCAGACTGGAATCCGGAAAATGCCTATAAAGGAGTAATCCTTGTAAATATCAATGCCCATCCGATCCGCATTGGATTAGATTATTTAGACGGTGCAGATGAAACAGGGGAGAAAGCGCCAAAAGCTGAAGACATTACCAACCTGCCGGAGACACAATATGGAGGACCTCACGGATATAATCTGGTAAATAATCAGAGACTTTTGATATCCAATTTAAAACCGGTGGATCTCAAGAATGAATTTGTTTTTGACCATTGGGAAGTCATGGCAACGGATCGAGAAATGACAGATGATAAAATGTGGGGATATTTGACCGGGGAGGTACGTAAGGATGCCAATGGAGATCCGTATGTAAGCAGACCGGGAATGAAATATTTACTGGATGTTTCCATGCTCAATGATTTGGAAAACTGTTTCTATATGAAAGCGGATCCGGGAAGTGGACATACCAATGGAAACCCATTTAATGATAAGCCGCATAAAGGCGCACAAACCCATGCAATCATTACAGTACGGGCAGTGTGGAAAAAATATGAAAGTAAACCGACCATTCCTTATACAGTCAGATATGTGACCGCAGAGATCAAAGATGGACAAATTGATCCGAGTACAGAAAAGGTGATTGAAGAACGTACCCATACCGTGAATAAAGGCGCTATGCTGGTAACGGATTTATATCAGGATGGAACAAAAACACCATCTGCGAGTATCCAGGCGGTTCTCCGGGGAGAAAACGATGCGAAAGAGGATTATACAAATAGCGGCAATGTCAGATGGGTAGTATATGAACCGAAGACAACAAAAATGATTCAATCAGTAGATATGAATAATAATGTTGCCACGATTTACCTGATCAAAGGAAATACAAAAGTCAATGTAGAAAAGGCATGGACGAGCAGGGATCATACAGAAGCAGAAGTGAACGTTCAGTTACAAAGAAGAAAAACAGATGCAGAGGGCTGGCAAAAGGTAGAAAATACCGTATTAAATGAAGGCAAAAAATGGGAGCATCAGTTTGATGTTGATTTATATTATGAACTTCCTTCTACGGAAAAAGATTTCGTAAAGACCTGGCAGTACCGTGTGGTAGAGATTGACGGGAATGAAACACCGATTGAAGAAAATGGTCAAATGACAGCAGGCGAAAATCTCTACCGGGTTGGCTACCGGTTTGATACGGATAAGCAAGCATGGGTGGTAGAAAACACACGTTTACTGGACTTGACCGTCAGCAAGGTGGTGAAAGGAAAAGCAGGAGACCGTACAAAAGAGTTTGTGTTTGATATTCAGGCATCAGATAGCGGTGGACAAGAGTTGAATGGCAATTACAGTTACATAGGAAGTGTCAAAGCAGGTTTTGAAACTCAAAGTGAAAAACCGAAAGATAATACACTTACATTTAAGAATGGAAAAGCGCAGATCACATTAAAACACGGACAGCAGATCCGGATTAAAAATTTACCTGTAAATGCCACAATTACCGTTACAGAACAAAACGCCGAGGGGTATAACACAAGTTATACAGTAAATGGAGAAAATAAAAAAGGAGGCAGTTTGACCTTAATAAAACACAGTACGGTAGATGTGGTCAATGAAAAAAGTGATATTGCTGCTACAGGAATCACAGACAATATCCGTGGAATTGGTGCCGGACTAGGAATGGCGGCGATTGCGGTACTGTCATTTGGCGGGTTAGCTCTTCTGCGTTTGAAAAAAGGAAGGAAGAGATGAAACAGGAGAAACGAAAAGAAACATCCATAAAAGATGATCTGTTGTTTCTGATATTAAAGATTTTGATTTTTGTTGTATTGCTGGCAGTTACCTTTCTTTTTATCTTTGGTATCTGCCGCATAAGCGACAATATGATGTCCCCGGCTTTTAAGGATGGCGATCTGGCAGTATATTACCGGCTGCAGAAAGAATTCCAGCCTTCCGATACGGTGGTACTGGAAAAAGACGGAGAAGTTCAGGTACGAAGGATTCTTGCGGTTGCAGGGGATGAAGTGAATCTGACAGAAGAAGGACTGGAAATCAACGGTTATCTACAGCAAGAATCGGGAATTTATACAGAGACGCTGCCTTATACAGAGGGGATCACTTTTCCGTTGATACTTGGTGAAGAGGAATACTTTGTATTGGGAGATCACCGTACCAATGCAAAGGACAGCAGAATTTATGGTACGGTAAAAAAAGAAGAAATCAAAGGATCAGTAATTACTCTGTTGAGACGCAGAGGATTTTAAAAAAGAAACGAGGTATAAGAATATGATCAATAAAAAGAAAATTGGAGCATTGATATTAGCAGGAACAATGTTACTGAGCATGGGAACAACTGCATTTGCGGCAGGAGAACCTACTGCACCAGATGTAAATCAGAATGGAACGGTACCGATTACAAAAGAATTTGAAATGGCAGACGGACTGAAGACACCGGCAGCAACTTTTAAATTTACGGCAACTTCTACGACAGAAGGAGCGCCTACTGCAACAATTGCAGATGTTTCCTTTACAGAGGAACAGCCTGGAACATTAAAAGGTGAAAAATATGTCCTTGAAGGAACTACAGCTATTTCTTTTCAAGGTACTTGGCCACACGCTGGAGAGTATGTTTATACAGTAAAAGAGACACAAGAAAATATGACAAACGTAACATATGATACTTCTAGTTATATACTCCGTGTATATGTGATTAACGGAACAACCGGATTAGAAGTGGAAAAAATTACAGCACAAGGAGCAAATGGGAAAACAGATAAAATTTTATTTACAAACACCTATGCAAAGAATGATGCCACTTTGACGATTGAAAAAAATACAGAAGGGGATTATGCAGACAAAACAAGAAAATTTGATTTTGAGATTACATTCACAAAATCACCGATGTCTGACCAGACAACTTTTACAGGAACAATTGGAGCACAATCTGTTGAATATACAGCCGGACAAACGAAGACTTTTAAACTTGCCGATGGAGAAAAATTAGTATTTCATGATCTTCCGGTAGGAACAACTTATATGGTAAAAGAACTTGCAGCAACAGATGGGTATACACCTAAAGTTACTGTTGTAGAAAATCAAACAACTACTGTAACAAATAAAACGGTACAGGAAACAGAGGCATTGGATACATTAAAAGAAAATGGAAAAAATAATTTAGTTGGAGAAAACGAAAATAAAGTAACGTTCACTAATACATATAAGGATGTTGCAGTTACAGGTATCCTTATGAATAATCTTCCATTTATCTTACTGGTGGCTGTTGCAATTGTGGCATTTGTTTCTCTGGCAGTCATAAAAAGACGCAGAACATCCGGAAAATAGTGAAAAACGCAAAGAAAATAATTCGGATTGCAGATAAGACGGTAAACTGGCTGATTGTACTTTGCTTTATGCCATTATTGCTTTATGGACTTTACGGACTATGGGATTCCAGGCAGATCAATCAGCAGGCAGACGCTTCTCTTTACGAAACCTATAAGCCGACCGCAAAGGATTTTATTTCCTTTGCGGAGCTTCAAAAGAAAAATCCGGAAGTGATCGGATGGCTTACCGTGGATGGAACTCATATTGATTATCCGCTGGTACAGGGAGAAGATAATTCCAAATATGTAAACACAGATCCATTGGGAGCGTTCTCCCTTTCCGGGAGCATCTTTTTAGATTGCAATAATCAAAAAGATTTTTCGGATATGAACAGTATTATTTATGGACATCATATGGAAAAAGATGCGATGTTTGGGGAAGTGGAATATTATCAGGAACCGTCTTATTTTAAAAAGCATGCTTATGGGAAATTGTATTATGGAGGAAAGTGGCATGAGGTTGAATTTTTTGCTTTCCTTCATGCTGATGCTTATGACAGCGTTCTATATAATACGCAGCTGCAGAAAGAAACAGATACTTTGATGTATCTGGATTATGTGCGGCAGAATGCAAGTTATTTTGAAGAACTTTCCTTCCAGAAAAGTGAAAGATTTGTAACTTTATCAACCTGTACTTCCGACAGCACCAATGGCAGGCATCTTCTGGTTGGAAGAATTCAGGAAGAAATCCAAAAGGAACAGGGAGACCTACAATATGAGAAAAAATAAACAGATACTTGTTTTCGCTCTATTGTTCAGTTTTCTGTGTTTTCCTGTAAAACAGGCTTTTGCGGCGGCTGGCATGACAGAAGTTCCATTGACAGTAAAGCAAAGTTTTGTGGTGGAAAATCCTGTCAAGGAAATGGATTTTACAGGAAATTATGAATTTCGTGCTTTAGATCAAGAAGCACCAATGCCGGAAAATACGAAAAATGGGATCTACTCTTTTTCGTTAAACGGAGAGCAGATAGAAACGACATTTTCATTGCAATATTTACATGCAGGTGTTTATCATTATCAATTGGTACAGACAACAGCAGAGAAAGAACGGTATCAATATGATAAAAGCTGTTATGAGATTACGGTTTATGTGAAAAATGGTGAAAATGGAGAATTGGTTTCAGAGGTAGTGGCAGAAAAGGGAGATGGGAAAAAGTGTGGAGATCTGGAATTTCAGAATTCCTATCAGGGAAATCCGCCGGAATCTTCAGAACCATCTAATCCATCAAAGCCTAATGATCCAAGTAAACCGGTAAAAACGGGTGATACAACGCCTGTCATGGCGTATGTTTTACTTGCAGCAGGAGCATTATTACTGATTGCAGCGCTTGCTTATTTTAGAAAGCGCAACCAGAAAAAATAATAGAGTGCAATGAAAAAGGGGAAGTTCTGAAGATCAGAATGTTCCCCTTTTTCATATTTATATAGAGACTATTAAGGATTGCATTTTTTGCATGGCTCATATCCTTGCTGGATTAATTCATCTCGTGTACCAGTAAATTCTTTTTTGTTTTTTTCATTCATTTGATTTAAACCAGAACAGCCTGGAAGATGAAATTTTTTTGTATTGGTATTTAAAATATAAGAAGATTCTGTAGCTTGAGCATTTCCAGAAACTGTGTTTTCCTCAGAAGGTTCAGTAGGAGATGTATTATTTTGAGAAAGCTGGCTTTCTCCTGTAGAGTAGTCAATGGAAACGCAAGGTTGTACATTGTAGCAATACACATTAAAAAGAACTCCTTCTCCGTTATCCTCTACAGACTTAGCTTCCATTTGTACACCACTCGCTACCAGGTTATCTCCTTCATAAATTGGTGTTACCCGGTATAACACATGGTTACCAGTTTCTTTTATGTAATCTGCTACCATATTTTCAAATGGTAGCATTCCTTCCACGTTTAAATATCTGGTTCCTGTAATCAGATTCTTTGTATTTGCATTTTCGGCAGTTAATTGAAATCCAATTAGATGGCAACGGTTATAAAGGTACTTTCCGTCTACACAATCATATTTTACGGTATGCCATCCAGAAGGTTTAACCTGACCAATAGAACCTCTGTCTTCTGTCGGCATCAAATCCTGCCCGATATTTGCATACGCTATACCACATCTTCCTAAAGAATCCAATTCGCTATATGTTTCAAACGATTCTGTCTTTAATTCTGAATCAGAAAAGTCTGGGATGTTGTTTGCAATTGTGATATAAGCATTACCAGAATATTCTGGAATTTCATCGATGTTTATTGTAGGTTCGTTTTCAACCACAATTTCCCAATCGTCTTGAACGGTAGTATTTTGCTGTTCTGGAACTGCTTCATTATTGGACGCTTGTGAATTTCCTTGCGCATTTGTGCCACATCCTCCAAGCAGTAACATTATGACCATGAAAAGCGGTATTAATCTTTTTTCATATTTATGCATGTCTGTAAACCTCCATAGTTATTTTTTCATGTGAAGATCCCGGAAAATCTTTTGATTCTTGTAAAATCCAGTGGTTAGAAGTCACATCAATATCAAAAAAGAAATCTCCTGGATAATTTCGGTTCCATTTAAATAGGATAATTTTTTCAATCCAAGGTTCTGATTTTTGGAGATGGTCGTTTTCTATAAAACAGTATTCGCCGGGAGCCGCCTCATTTAATAAGTTATCATCAATGTTTAATTGGGGACAACGTCCCATATCAGCAAATTGTTTTTCCGTATAATGGTTTACCCATAATTTGCTTTTGGCAGTTATCTCTAAAATTTTTTCACGTAAAATTTTGTCTTGGCTTTGGCGGCGATGATTAAACATAAGACCGTTTTTATTATCGACAGCTGCAATTATTATCATGTTATTTTCTCCTTGTTTTCTAATAATTTTCCGTTATGTTTGTTTCTACATTTTTCAGAAAGTCAGAATTTGCCATTAAAGGCGGATCAATCAGTTTGTATCCATTTCGTTTCATAAGCCGAAATTTAAAATCTAATAGTTCCGGTGGAACTCTAAGGCTCGCTGCAGCTCCAAAAAACGAAATATCTTCATTTAATTTTTCTAAAACATCGTCATCCTCCATGAGAAATTCGGCTGCAAAAACATTTGCTTCATATTCCATAAAAGATGTATTATCAAATAACTCGAAATCATGAAATGCATTTACACCACTAGCTTTGGCATGAAGAATAGCGTGGCCTAATTCATGTGTAACGATAATTCTCTGAATAGCCTCTGGAAGATCACTATTTATTGTGATCGAGCGTATTCGGCTTTGCACGAGGAAAAATCCTTTGCAGGCTCCGTGGTAGGTGCCCATTGGTGCATATAGGAGCATAATGCCCAGTGCATGACATAATTTAAACGTGTCTGTTTCATGAAATTTGCGTTTTACCAGCTTTACTTCATGGCAGATATAATCTACGTTCATTCAGATCCCTCTTTTCTGTATCTATTTTATAATTAAATCTAATGTATTAAACGGATTCAGTCTTTTTTTTTACGTCCATAAGTCTTTTTTGCCTGTTCTTTACATTCCAGATATGCTTTTGTTACAGCTGTAAAAAAGGCATCTTTTGCATCTTCACTTAATTCTCCACCAGCAAAAAGCGCTGCATTACGTTCCAATAGTTCATCCACTTCTTTGGCGGCACGGTTACCGAATTGATTTCTGGCTTCTTCAATATACTCTATTTTTTCTATTCCCTGCTTAGGGTCAGTAATATCATCATTTGTGAGATAATCATAAGAGACATTGAGTGCCTTTGCAAGTTTCCGCATAGTGGAAGAACGTGCAATCGCACCAGAGGATTCATAAGAAGCAATTGTGCGTTTGGATACCCCAACCTTATCAGCAAGCTGTTGTTGGGTTAAATTGCAAAGTTCTCTTGAGAGTTTGATTTTGTCAGAAAACGTCATGGTAGTCATTCCTTTCAAAAAAGATTTTTTAAAACTTCATCAACTTCATCAAAAATATTGACGAAACTTCAACAGAGTGTTATTATTCAAAATGAAGTTTGGTGAAGTTATAAACAAATTATATTTCCGAAACTTCACTTTGTCAATAGGAAAAGAGGAAATTTGGTGGGAGGGTGATTGTGTTCGTGATAGATAGCATTTATTTAACAGTTGAATTTTTATATTTGTAAACTGGAAGAATGGCATTTTTTAAGGAGGAACACGGCATATGGATAAAGTAGATGAAAAGCTGATAGCAGAAGTGAAACGTATTTCTGCAAATGGAAAAAGTGCAGAAGTAAAATGGGAAAACAGTAAAGGAAAATATGTGATTTATGAGGTAAATAAAAAAAGAACAACGGTCGAATAAAGAGGTATTCGATAACGGCTAAGAGGAGCCAGATTGTAACAGAAAAGTTACAGTCTGGCTCTTATTATTTTCAGGAACTTTTTTGCAAAACTTTTTTAAAGTGGTCAAAAGGTGTCCGGTTTAACTTTTAGATTATAGACAACGAAGCGAGAGGAGGTGAACGCATGAGACCGAATGAACGGCGGGCAGCTATTCTGGATGCACTTTGTATTCGCAGACAGGATACTGTTGAAAATTTAGCATTAGAATTTGGAGTAAGTGAAAAAACAATTCGTCGGGATCTTGAAGATCTCATGCGTTCATATCCGATTGAGACAGTACGAGGTCGGTATGGTGGTGGAGTAAAGGTTTTAGATTGGTACCGTCAGGATCGAAAAACTCTTTCCAAGGAACAAGCTGACTTACTGAAAAAGCTGGCACCAGGGTTGCATGGCCACGACCTTGAAGTAATGAACAGCATTATATCTCAATTTGCTCCGTATTAAATTACGGGTTACACCCCCGAATGATAGGAAAGGCATAGGTGGATTTATGAAAAGAGTATTTATTTGTTCACCATATCATGGAGATGTGGCAAACAACCTCAAAGCAGCCCGGAAATACACAAAAATGGTGGTAGTAGCTGGATATTGTCCATTTGCTCCTCATTTGTTTTTTCCACAGATTTTGGACGACAAAGATCCAGAGGAACGTATGAAGGGGATCACTTTGGGTGTAGAACAGATGAAAGTCTGCGATGAGGTGTGGGTGTTCGGTACCTACATCAGCAAGGGAATGGGCTATGAATTGGAGAAAGCAAAAGAATTGCGAATTCCAGTTCGGTTGTATGATGCTGATGAAAATCGAATCAATCCGGCAACGCTGATGATTGATGAGCGTGTAAGTGAAGAATACTGTAAAGCAATTTATGGACTTGAGTTTGTAGTGTAGAAAGGATGACGCATATGAATGAAATTTATTTGACTATCGCAGATGGATTTGAAAAGCTGGCGGCAGGGTATCGTGCCTTGGCTGGCAATACAGAAAATTCGGTAGCAAATGCTCTGGCGCAAAAGGAAATGGTTCCTGCTGGAAAAAAGGAAATCACAATTGAGGAAGTAAGGGCAGTTCTCGCAGCAAAGTCCGAGAACGGTAAGCGTAAGGAAGTCAAAGACCTTCTCTTCAAATATGATTCCGGTAAATTGTCCGGAGTTAAGAAATCTGATTATGCAGATCTTCTGGCTGATGCGGAGGCTCTCTAATGGGAGCCCACGCAAGAAACTCTCCATCGGCTTTGCATCGCACATTAAACTGTCCACCTTCTTTGGTGCTTAGTGAACAGTTTCAGGATGAAGAGAGTCAGTATGCCGCAGAAGGATCTGCCGGACACGCTTTGGCAGAACACCTTATAAAAAAGCACTTAAAGCAGAGGACCAAGCGTCCGGTATCCGATTACTATTCAGATGATCTTATGGAAGCTGTGGAAGATTATGTGGCGTTCGTTATTGAGAAAACTGAAGAAGCAAAGCGAGAATGTAAATCACCGCTGTTCTCTGTGGAACAACGTGTGGATATTTCTGAATATTCCCCAGACTGCTTCGGCACAGCGGATATGGTCATCGTTACTAACAAGGTGGCTCATGTAATCGATCTGAAACTGGGGCGCGGTGTGGAAGTGTCAGCTGAAGAAAATCCACAGCTTATGGCTTATGGTCTGGGCGTTCTGGAGATGGCAGAAATGCTCTATGATATTGAAACCGTAAGGTTGACCATTTTCCAACCTCGTATCAGTAATTATAGCACCTGGGATATTACACCGGAAGCTCTGAAGAAATGGGGAAATGAAATTTTAAAACCTCGCTCTGCGATGGCACTTGCCGGAGCAGGAGAGTTCCATGCAGGAAGCTGGTGTAGATTTTGCAAAGCAAGAAATCAATGCAGAGCCAGAGCAGAAGAATTTCTTCGTCTGGCAGAAATGGAATTTCGTCAGCCAGCTCTTCTTTCTGAGAATGAGATTGCAGAGATCCTTAAGATTTCAGATGAATTGGCGAAATGGGCATCTGATGTTTATACCTTTGCACAGGACCAGGCTATTGTCCACGGAAAAAAATGGAAAGGCTATAAGTTGGTGGAGGGCAGGAGCAACCGTAAATATTCCAGCGAAGATGAGGTCGCAGAAGCGGCAAAGGCAGCCGGATACAAAGATATCTATAAACAGTCTCTGATTGGCGTGACAGAAATGGAGCGTTTGATGGGGAAAAAGGAATTTGCTCGTATTCTCGGTAAATTGGTGTACAAGCCGAAAGGCAAGATTACTTTAGTACCGGATACAGATAAAAGAGAAGCTATTAACAAATCAACCGCTGCGGCGGATTTTCAGGAGGAATCATTATGAATACAAATCCAACAAAAGTTATCGTACCTTGTCGTTTTTCTTATCTTCACTGCTGGGAGCCGGACTCTGTAAACGGTGGTGATCCGAAGTACAGCGTGTCTGCGATCATCGATAAGAAAGATACCAAAACTATCGCAGCCATTAAAGCGGCGATTGAACAGGCAAAGAAAGATTCTATTTCCAAATGGGGTGGTAAGATTCCGGCAAATCTTAAATTACCGTTGCGTGATGGTGACATCGACCGCCCAGATGACGAAGCCTATGCAGGATGTTATTTCTTTAATGCGAACAGCAGACAGGCACCACAGGTTGTTGATGCAAGGGTTCAGCCGATTTTGGATCAGAGCGAAGTGTACTCCGGTTGTTACGGAAAAATCAGCGTCACGTTTTACGGATACAATTCCAATGGCAACCGTGGGGTAGCCGCAGGACTTGGAAACATTCAGAAACTGAGAGATGGCGAAAGTTTGGGAGGGCGCTCTAATGCAGCAGATGATTTCCAGACTGAAGAGGAAGATGACTTCTTGTCATAAACGAATTGGGAGGGCAGCTTTGCCCTCCTTACATAAAAACGCCTCCGCTCGTCCGATTGTGTTCAGTCTGGTTACTGAAAATCGGAAGCAGAGGACTTACTCTTTTCGTTATTTCCTGAGTCCGTTTATACTGACGACCCCTCGCATAAAGAAAATTATACCATCAGTTAAGAAGAAAAGGAAGTAGCGATTGAACGGAAAGGAGCAGATTTTATGAGCCTGTTGGCAATTGATATAGAAACTTATTCAGATGTGGATTTAGTGAAATGCGGAGTTTATGCCTACAGTGATAGTCCGAAGTTTGAAATACTGCTGTTTGCATATGCATTTGATGAGGAAGAAACACAGATTGTGGATCTTGCCTGCGGAGAACAGCTTCCGCAAAGAGTGTTGGATGCATTGGAGGACGTTTCTGTGGTAAAGACTGCGTTTAATGCGGCGTTTGAAAGAACTTGTATTTCCAGATATTTAGGGAAGAAACTTTCTCCGGTTTCTTGGCAGTGTACTGCGGTACAATCTGCGATGCTTGCCCTTCCCCTGTCCCTGGATGGCGTGGGAGAAGTTTTAGACATCAAGAGGAAAAAGTTAAAAGAAGGTGTTGACTTGGTGCGTTTTTTCTCTATGCCTTGTAAGGCAACGAAAGCAAATGGTGGCAGAACCAGAAATCTTCCTTCTGATGAACCGGAAAAATGGGAACGGTTCAAAACATACTGTATCCGAGATGTGGATGCGGAAAGGGAGATTCGTTATAAGCTACGGAATTATCCAATACCGGATGGTGAAATGCAGTTGTATAAGATGGATCAGGAAATCAATGACAGAGGGATTTTAGTTGATCGAGAACTGGTAGAAAATGCAGTCCTTTGCGATACCCAGTATAAAGAAGCTGTAACCGCAAGAGCGTATGAATTGACTGGGCTTGAGAATCCGAACTCACCAGCTCAGATTAAGGGCTGGCTTAGTGAACATGGGATGGAAGTGGAGAGCTTGAATAAAAAGGCGGTTGTGTCTATGATCGCCGATGCAGACGGTGAAGTATTAGAGGTTTTGAAACTTCGTCTTCTCATGGCGAAAACATCTGTGAAAAAGTATGAAGCCATTGAGCGTTCTGTCTGTACGGATGGAAGATGCCACGGACTGCTCCAGTTTTATGGTGCAAATAGAACTGGGCGTTGGGCAGGCAGATTGGTGCAGGTTCAGAACCTTCCTCAGAACCATATTGAGGATTTGGAACTTGCAAGACATCTGGTAAAAAATCGGCAATTTGATCTCATTGATTTGCTATATGATTCTACCCCTGGGGTGTTGTCGGAATTGATCCGTACAGCGTTTATACCGAAACCAGGAACTCGTTTCATTGTAGCAGACTTCGCTGCGATTGAAGCAAGGGTTTTGGCATGGCTTTCTGGAGAACAATGGAGACTTCGAACCTTTGCTGAAGGCGGGGATATTTATTGTGCATCTGCATCACAAATGTTTGGAGTTCCAGTCGTAAAGCATGGAGAAAACGGACATCTTCGGCAGAAAGGTAAGATTGCAGAACTTGCATTAGGTTACGGTGGATCAGTAGGAGCATTGACTTCAATGGGAGCGCTTGAGATGGGAATGGAGGAAGAAGAACTTCAGCCGCTAGTCAATCAATGGCGTTCCTCCAATCCGCACATCACAAAATTTTGGTGGGATGTGGATGCGGCAGCGATGAAAGCAGTAAGAGAACGGACAAGCGTTTCATTTGGAAATCTGTGTTTTTTCTATCGTTCCGGTATCTTATTTATCACCCTCCCATCCGGCAGAAGCCTTTCATATATCAAACCACGCTTAACAGAGAATCGTTTCGGGAGAGAAAGTTTGTCGTATGAAGGTGTGGGAGAAAGTAAAAAGTGGATGCGCATTGAAACGTATGGTCCAAAACTCGTGGAAAATATCGTTCAGGGTACAGCAAGAGATCTGTTGGCTCTTGCGATGTTACGCTTGCGGGATGCCGGATTTGAAATTGTGATGCACATTCATGATGAAGCTGTGCTGGAAGTGCCGGAGGGGATTTCCAGTGTAGAAGAAATCTGTAAGATTATGGCGATTGCACCAGAGTGGGCGATTGGGCTGCCGCTTCGTGCAGATGGATATGAATGTCCATTTTATAAAAAAGACTAAGGAGGAGTGGATTATGGGAATCAGTTATTATAACGGATCAGGCTATCCAGATCCTACCGCACATTTTGCGGTTCGCAACATTGAGGAAGAAGAAAAGATACTCCATATCCAGTATCCAACAGGATATATGGATATTCGCATGGACAAGTTTTTCCCTGCGACACTTGATCGGGCAAAAAAGGTGTTCCGTTTGATGGCGAGATATACTTTGGAGGAAGAACAGGATCGCCTGTTCCGGTATTTGACGGGAGTGGAGAATAAGTACAGGGAAAGGGCGGTTTCTTATAAAAGGAAAGCTGCCGAAGGTAATGAAAAAAATAAAATTCGTCAGTATGAAGTGCTTACCCGTAAAGCAGAACGATTGCAGGAACAAACTAAAAGAAATAAGGAATTGCTCAGTGAAATTTGCAAGCTGGAGGTGTCGGAATGAAACTGAAGATCAGCACGGGAAATTCCCGTATGGATAAAAAATGGAATCCGGTGGAGATGGAGTTATCAGAATTTCGTGATCGTATTTCTGTAACACATCGGACTGCCGAAACCGTGGATCAGTATCGTAAATTAGGGAAAGCCAAGCAGGATGATATTAAAGATGTGGGCGGTTTTGTAATGGGAACCTTAAAAGGTGGAAGAAGGAAAAAGGACTGTATTCTTACCCGATCTGGTCTGTCATTGGATATGGATTATGCTGTTCCGGGGATTATAGAGCAAGTTGAGATGTTCTTTTCTTTCCATTGCTATTTTTACAGTACCCATAAGCATACACCGGAGAAACCGCGACTTCGATTGATTATTCCGCTTTCCCGTGAAGTGTCTGCGGATGAGTACTGTGCGGTAGCCAGAAAAGTGGCAGAAGAAATCGGAATAGAACTCTTTGACGATACGACCTATGAGCCGAGCCGATTGATGTACTGGCCATCCACTTCTTCAGATGGCGAGTTCATTTTTCAGGAAGTACAGGGAGAACTTTTAAATCCCGATGAAGTGTTGGCAAAATACAGCGACTGGCACAATACCGCAGAGTGGCCGGTTTCCAAAAGACAACAGAGTATTGTGCAAAGAGATATGAAAAAGCAAGCAGATCCGCTGGAAAAGCCGGGAACAGTCGGAGCATTTTGCCGAACTTATTCTGTGGCGGAGGCAATTGACACCTTTATACCGGATGTGTATCGGCATAGTGCTATGCCGGGGAGATATGATTATATCCCTGCAGATTCCCAGGCCGGTGTGGTTCTCTATGAAGATAGGTTCGCATATAGCCATCATGCAACAGATCCGGCTTGCGGAAGACTAATGAATGCATTTGATGTGGTGCGTATCCATAAATTTGGGGCATTGGATGCTCGTGCGAATGCGGACACAGATCCTGCAAAGTTACCATCTTTTAAGGCGATGCAGGAATTTGCTGTAGAAGATGAGCGTGTAAAAATGCAGCTTGCCAAGGAACGTATGGGACTTGCCCAGGCAGAGTTTGACCACGAAATCGATGAAGAAAACTGGCAGACACTTTTGGAACTGGATAAGACCGGAAAGGTCAAAGATACTTTGAATAATATCGCAAATATCATCCGTTACGATCCGAATTTGAAAGCTATCGTATATAACGAATTCAAAAGTACAATCGATGTGATTGGGGAGCTTCCGTGGAAACAGGTAAAACCAGGCTGGTCAGATGCTGATCTTGCCAATGCCAAGCTGTATTTTGAGCGGGTGTATGGGATCTGGTCACCTACCAAATTCAAAGATGCACTCCTTGCGGTTGTTTCTGCGGAACGCTTATACCATCCAATCAAAGAATATTTTGCCACACTCCAATGGGATGGTGTGGAACGGTTGGATACGCTGCTTGTGGATTATATGGGAGCAGACGATTCGCCTTATGTTCGGGCGGTAACCAGAAAGGCATTGACTGCAGCGGTAGCTCGTATTTATGAGCCGGGAATAAAGTTTGATTCCATGTTGGTGATCAGTGGCCCCCAGGGAATGGGTAAGTCTACCTTCTTTGCCTTGCTGGGGAAGGAATGGTTTTCCGATTCGCTCTCTATTGCAGATATGCGGGATAAGACTGCATCGGAGAAACTACAGGGGTATTGGATTTTGGAGATTGCGGAGATGAACGGTATCAAAAAAGTGGATGTAGAAACCGTGAAATCTTTTATTAGTAGGACGGATGATAAATTTCGTCAAGCGTATGGTACGGTGGTGGAAAGTCATCCCAGAACAAATATCATTGTAGGCTCCAGCAATTCGGATAGTGGATTTTTGCGAGACATTACAGGGAACCGTCGCTTCTGGCCGGTCAATGTCACGGGAGAAGGAAAGCATCATCCGTGGGAACTGGAATCCGTAGATCAGGTCTGGGCAGAAGCAATTGTCCGATACCATGAGGGGGAAGAACTCTATCTTAAGGGCAGCGTTGCAGCAGAAGCCTTTGTCCGTCAGCAGGAAGCAATGGAGTCTGATGATCGGGAAGGTATTGTGGAAGAATATCTGGAACGTCTGCTACCTGTTAATTGGAACGGAATGGATTTGTATCAGCGTAGAAGCTACCTCGGCGGTAGCGAGTTTGGTAGTGCGGCAGTAGCAGGAACAGTACGCAGAGAAAAGGTTTGCATTATGGAAATCTGGTGCGAGTGCTTTGGAAAAGAACGACAGAATTTAAAACGCACGGATTCTTATGAGATTGAAGGGATCTTGAAGAAACTGGGAGGGTGGAAGCGCACAACGGAAACGAAAACCGGAAAGACGCATTTTCCAATTTATGGACCCCAGAAAACTTTTGTAAGGCACGAGAAGTGACCCTTTCGGCACATGCCTGTTTCTGCTTTGGTGTGTATCGGAATAGAGATAGGCATAGACGTAGACGGTAGTCCGGCACGGAGTTTCCCTGCTTTTGTGCCGATGTGCCTATCTTTTCCCTATAAAGTATGGATAAGAAATAGATAAGAAAAAGGCATACGAAAAATGCGTGTGCGTGCATAAGGAGTTGCGGGTGCTTCGGCACGGAATATGGAACAAAAAGGAGCTGGAAGAATGCGAGAAAGTGTGATTGAGAGGAAGTTTACTTTGGAAGTAAAAAAGCGTGGTGGGCTTGCTGTTAAATTCGTGTCACCAGGATTTGATGGGGTGCCTGACCGTTTGGTGTTCTTCCCTGGTGGCAGGCTGGCATTTGTAGAACTGAAAGCACCAGGAAAAAAGATGCGGCCGCTCCAGCTTAAAAGAGCAAGGCAGCTCACCGCATTAGGGTTCAAAGTTTACTGCATAGACAACATGGAGATGATCGGAGGAGTTTTAAATGAAATACAGACCACATAATTATCAGGCGTATGCTACCACTTTTATTTTAGAACATGAAATCAGCTGTTTGATGCTGGACATGGGATTGGGTAAAACGATCATTACATTGACAGCACTTTGGGAATTGGTTTTGGATCGATTTGAGGTCAGTCGGATTTTGGTTATCGCTCCAAAGCGTGTGGCAGAAGATACATGGCCGAAAGAAATCAAGAAATGGGAGCATCTGCAGGGACTTTCCTATTCTCTGGTTCTTGGTTCAAAAAAAGAACGGGAGGCGGCACTTCGTAAGAAAGCATTTGTATATATCATCAATCGTGAAAATGTGGCATGGCTTGTAGCAAATTACCGATGGAATTTTGATATGGTGGTGATCGATGAACTTTCCAGTTTCAAATCCAATAGGGCAGAGCGGTTTAAATCTATGAAAAAAGTACGTCCACAGATTTCTCGTATCGTAGGTCTGACCGGAACTCCTGCACCAAATTCCCTGATGGATCTATGGCCACAGATGTATCTGATGGATATGGGACAGCGGCTTGGACGGTGGATTGGAGGATTTCGGGAACGTTATTTTGTACCGGATAAAAGAAATCGGGAAATCATATACAGTTATAAGCCGAGAGCAGGTGCGGAGGATGCCATATATCATCTTATATCTGATATTTGCATTTCCATGAAAGCTGTGGATTATCTTGATATGCCGGAAAGGATTGATAACCGCATTGAAGTAACCATGAGTTCTAAAGAGCAGAAATTATATGATGATTTCCAGCGAGATATGGTTTTAGCCATAGGGAACGAGGAACTGGATGCGGTGAATGCGGCGGCGCTTTCCAATAAACTTCTTCAGATGGCAAATGGTGCGGTGTACGGAGAAGATAAAAGAGTGATTCCCATCCATGAGAAAAAGTTGGATGCTCTGGAAGATTTGATAGAAGCCGCCAATGGGAAACCGTTACTGGTGGCATATTGGTATCAGCATGATCTGTATCGGATCAAGGCAAGGTTCAAAAATGCCAGATGCATTGATACCTCTGAGGATATCAGTGACTGGAATGATGGGAAGATACCGCTGGCATTGATCCATCCGGCATCTGCAGGACACGGTCTGAATTTACAGGAGGGTGGTTGTACGATTGTTTGGTTTGGGCTGACATGGTCTCTGGAACTTTATCAACAGTTAAATGCCCGCCTGTGGAGACAGGGACAGAAACACACAGTAGTCATCCACCACATTGTTACAAAGGGTACGCATGATGAGGACGTCATGCGAGCGTTGGAGCATAAGGATATGTGTCAGTCTGCTTTGATTGAAGCAGTACGGGCAAGGATTGGAGGTTAATGTATGCGAGAAAGGATAGAAAAACTAATTCGGGATTATCCGAAAAATAAAATGGAATTGGAGTGCTTAGAACATCAGATCCGTACTTTTCGTGGTGTTACGGCAGATGATATGATTGCAACTATGTATTTTTCACATCCAGAGGGAGAACGTGTCCAGACCAGTGGCATTTCAGATAAAACAGCAAGGATTGCTTTGAATTATCGGGATCGTATGGAGTCAATCAATGAAGAATGGTACAGTCATTTGGAAAAACAATACATTTCCCTTTCGGAAGAAATAGGTTTTTTTGAAAGTGCAGTAAAAGCACTTCCGGGGAAAATGGGTGAAGTCATGCAGGATATGATCTTTGCTCAGATGTCCTGGGATGAATTGGCAGGAAAATATTATGTGAGCCGCCGGACGATAGGGCGTTATCGTCAGAAAGCCATTGATGATCTGGTTGTTTTGTACGAAAAGCATGAAGCCGAGATGGTAGCTTTCATGTTGAGTTGAGGTGGTGTCGAGTATGTGTAAAAGAGGCGATATTTATTACGTGGACTTCGGTCAGAACATAGAAAGCAATAAACAGTGTGGTACCCGTCCGGCAGTTATTGTCAGCAATAACCGTGCAAATGAACATTCACCAGTTATTACAGTTGTGCCATTGACATCCAGAATTTATAAGAAACGTTTTCTTCCTACCCATGTATTTATCCCAAAGGAATACGGTCTTGCTCGGAATAGCCTTGCCCTGGCAGAACAGGTGGAAGCAATTGATAAAAAGAATCTGCGTGAACATCGGGGACGGATTACAGATATAGGAATCATGGATCAGATCACGAAGGCAATCCAGATCCAGATTGGAGTAGATGAAAAGTATAATTAAAAAAGTGGCAGTTGGTCTCATGTGTGACCAGCTGCCAGGTATATTTAATGAGTAGTTCCGCTATCCGGTGTAAGCATTAAGCCAAGGCTGTAAATGACTTCTTCCGGTGTTGGACGGTCCCCCTGAAAGGATATAGATTCCCAGTTTTTTTGAATTTCCGGATCTTTATTATCAAAAGCAGCATCAATAGCAAACTGCATTTCACGATACACTTCTTCCGGTGTGGTATGATTTTCTTTTGCAATTCTCTTTAAAATCTTTTGAAAGTCTGTATTCATTCCTATGTCTCCTTTTGGAATTATATATAATTCTATCAGAATTACTATAACACAAAATAGATGTCGATGGATAGGAAGTTTTGTCGAAACACTAAAAAATAAAAAGGAAAGAGCAAAAATGGCTCTTTCCCGATATTATTTATCCAACAATGTACGAATGACATTGAGTATTCGGTTTTGCTCTGCTTTTGGTAACTGTGCAAGGTTAGCCATAAGTTCAGAGGATACACTATCACTGGCATGATCGATCACATCGAAAAGAAGTGTATCAGCAGATACTTCCAGTTCATTTGCAATCGCAACAAAAGTATCCAGTTTTGGTGGTTTTACTCCACGTTCGATAACGCTGATGTGGTTTCGGCTTAAATCGAGTGCCGCTGCCAGATCTTCTTGTGTCATTCCTTTGGCTTCTCTGGTAGCTTTGATTCTTGCTCCGATCGCCTGCAAATCCATCGTAACACCTCCTTATGGAATGAGTTATCATTCTTTTATAATTATATCCGAGCTGTTTTTTTCAATACAGCAACCAGAAGAACGACAAGTAATTCTATCAGAGTGCATATATAAAAATGGCACTATCATGTCACTGGTATGACACTGACTTGTCCTGAGTTTTGTGCTATGATTAGAATCGCCAAGAGATATAGAAAGTCTGAGGAAGTCCCCAGGCTTTTTTCTTTTGACCGGGTGTAACTTTCATCCTTTCGTACACCCGTACATAGGAAGAAAAATATAAAACATTCTTTCTTAGATATTTGTGCAGTTTATTACTTGATATTAGTGAGAGAAAGAGCGAATATACCGTTACCCTTTAAAGGGAAATAAAATATAGGAGGAGCATGAGAAATGGATAATGAGAAAGTAAGGGCTCTCGCACTGGTAATGGAACAGCTTTACAACATGGGATCTGATAAGGATATGGAAATGTTGTCAAAAGCGGTTTATGCTTTGTATTTCTCCGGTGAGATAGAGAGTACAGAACTGCATTGGATTGTAGAATATATGCAATCCGTGATTAAATCTACGATTACCATTGGTGATTGTGAGAATGCTACTGGAGAGGTAGCAGACCAAACCGTGCTGTGGCTTAGAACTACTGCATCTGGTATGGAAACATCATTTGAATCCATAAGTGTAGCTATTCAAAATGCTGCTGAGTATTTGCATGATTATTGGGCAGATATTATGGACTAACATGGATTGAGGCAGTCTGTCAAAGATAGGCTGCCTTTTTTATGCAGTCACGGTTTGTATCGGGAATTTTCCTAAAATCATAGGAGGGAGTTGAGATACTTGGATACAGAAAAATTACAGGGAGCATTGGGATATTTGAAGAAGAATAAGGCAGTGCTTACAAAACAGCAGTACCCCACAATCAAAGGACAGATTTTAGCAGGAGATGCTGCTGGAGCAATTCGAGGGATTGACCGCCTGTTAGAACGAAACAGAAAAGAGTGTGGATGTTATGCCACATAGACCAAACACTCCATGCAAGCATCCAGGATGTGGAAGGCTTGTCCCCTATGGTACACAGTATTGTGAGGAACACGCCCCACTTCATATTCGTGATGCGAAGTCTACAAAAGAGAAAGGTTACGATCGAAACTGGCAGAAAGCAAGTAAGTTATATCTTGCAAGCCACCCGATGTGTGTTCGCTGCCTGTGTAAAGGAAAGATTGTGCCAGCAACTGTTGTGGATCATATTATTCCACATCGAGGTGACAAGAAGTTGTTCTGGAATAAAGATAACTGGCAATCTTTGTGCAAATCCTGTCATGATTCCAAAACGATGACAGAAGATCGATATCAGGAATATCATTATTAACAGGTCCCTAGGGGCGGTTGAAATCTCTAAAACTTTTTCTGACGGAGACCGGCGCCCCCTCAAACGCATAAAATCGCAGAATTAGGGCGGGGGGATACCCGAAAAGCCGATTCTGCGTAAGAAAAATTATTGTAAAACAGTGAAAGAACCGATGTTTCTGTGGTTTATCAAGAATCGCAAGCATTGGTTCTTTTGCGTAATTGTTCAGAAAATGACTATAAAAACATCCGCAAAATGGGGTGTTTGTGGTCTGTTTTATTTTGGGAGAAAGGATGTGAAGCAATGACAGAATTTCAAGAGAAGCAGATCCGAGACCTGCGCCTTAATGGAACCGGATATCGAGCCATTGCTTCAGTCGTTGGATTGTCTCGTGATGTTGTCCGCAATTATTGTAAGAGTCACGGACTGGATGGGTACGCCTCAGTTCTGACAATTAACATGAAAGAGCAGATGATGAAAGGACAAGCCTGCTTAGCCTGTGGTAAGGAGATCGTGCAGCCGATGACTGGACGCAAGAGAAAATTCTGCTCAGATGAATGTAGGCGGCGTTGGTGGTCGGCGCACCAGGATCAACTCAAGAAAAGGCCGAGTGCTTATTACGAAAAAGAATGTGCTTATTGCCATAAAACTTTTGTGGCCTACGGAAATAAGAACAGAAAATATTGTTCCCATGAATGCTATGTGAGAGACAGATTTTTCAGAGAGGAAGAAGGGCGGGAACCCTATGTGAGTCCTGTCGCCAGTAAGGAGGATGATTCATGAGTGCGATGACATGGAAAACATTGTCGGTGGATGCTTTGCGTCCGGCGGTTTACAATCCCCGTAAAAAACTGAAAGCTGGGGATAAAGAATATGAGAAAATTAAAAATTCAATTTTGGAGTTTGGATATGTAGAACCGATTATCGTTAACTACGATATGACGGTCATCGGCGGTCACCAGCGCCTTACAGTTCTGAAGGATTTAGGCTATAAGGAAGTGCAGTGCGTTGAAGTCCATATTGAAGATGAAAATAAAGTTAAAGCATTGAATATCGCCCTCAATAAAATTACAGGTGCTTGGAATGAGCAGCTTTTGGCAGATCTTATCGTGGATTTGCAGTCTGCGGACTTTAATACGGATTTTACCGGATTTGAAGCACCGGAGATTGAGCAGCTTTTTTCAAAAGTCCATAACAAAGAAGTTAAAGAGGATGATTTCGATGTGGAAGAAGAATTGAAAAAGCCTACAATGTCCCACTTGGGCGATGTATGGATTTTGGGGCGGCATCATTTGATTTGTGGAGATTCCACTTTGCCGGAGACTTACACAAAACTGATGGACGGTAAGCGGGCAAATCTTGTGGTAACAGATCCTCCGTATAATGTGGATGTAGAGGAAACTGCCGGAAAAATCAAAAATGATAATATGCCGGATGAGGATTTCTATAAGTTCCTGTTTGCGATGTTCGTGAATGTGGAACAGAATATGGAGTCGGATGCCAGTATTTATGTGTTCCACGCCGATTCCAAAGGACTGATTTTCAGACAGGCCTTCCACGATGCAGGATTTTATCTTTCTGGATGCTGTATTTGGAAGAAGAATGCGTTGGTGTTAGGACGCTCTCCTTATCAGTGGCAGCATGAGCCTTGCCTGTTCGGATGGAAGCTGGGTGGTAAGCACCAATGGTATTCTGACCGAAAACAGACTACGATTTGGGAATATGACCGACCGAAATCGTCCAAAGAACATCCGACAATGAAGCCAGTAGCTTTGATGGCATATCCGATTAAGAATTCCTGCATGAGTAACTGCATTGTATTGGACCCGTTTTTGGGTTCCGGTTCTACTCTGATTGCCTGTGAAGAAACAGATCGCATCTGCTATGGCATCGAACTGGATGAAAAATTTGTGGATGTTATTGTGAAGCGTTACATCGAAAAAACAGGTGGCAGCGCAGATGTGTTCCTTTTGAGGGACAGTAGAAAACTTCCCTATACGGAGGTGGAACTCCATGAATAAGAAGTTAACGCTCGGCAGTCTGTTTGACGGTTCCGGCGGATTCCCTTTGGGTGGCTTGCTTTCCGGTATTACTCCTGTGTGGGCATCGGAGATTGAACCCTTTCCTATTCGGGTTACATCAAAGCGGCTTCCATTTATGAAACATTATGGAGATATTTCAAAAATGCACGGGGATGAGATTGAACCTGTGGATGTGATTACATTCGGCTCGCCCTGTACGGATATGTCAATTGCCGGCCGCAGAGCAGGACTGGAAGGAAAGCAATCCGTTCTCTTCTATGAGGCGGTGAGAATTGTAAAAGAAATGAGGTGTAAGACCAATGGAAAATATCCAAGATGGATTTGCTGGGAGAATGTCCCCGGTGCTTTCTCCTCAAACAAAGGAGAAGATTTCAAAGCTGTCCTCGAAGCAATCCTCAGTGTTGTCTGCGAGGATGCCGAGGTGCCTATGCCGGAAAAGAACCGCTGGCCCTATGCCGATTTATACATGGGAGACGGATGGAGTATTGCGTACCGAACTCTTGACGCACAATATTGGGGAGTCCCCCAGCGAAGACGCAGGATCTTTCTTGTCGCAGATTTTGCAGGAAGGAGTGCCGGAAAAATATTATTTGAGTCCGAAGGCTTGTCAGGGTATTCTGCGGAGAGCTTCCGCTCGTGGCAAGGAACTACCAGAAGTCCTGCGGCTGGCTCTTGTGCGGCAGGCTTCGATGGATACAACGGAGAAATGACCGGAAGTGTAAGTGCTACACTTGGAGTAAACTGCGGGATGAGTACAGGACGAAACGGTATTGTTTTAAATGACCAGGGTGGAAATAGAATGGACGTAACAGCCGAGGTGACTTCTACGCTTCGGGCAAAATCAAATCACCCACCTTTAGTGTTTGAGAACCATTCGCAGGATACACGGTACAAGGGACCGTTGGAAACTGCACAGACGGTATCTGCTACTTATGGTATGGGAGGAAATAATCAGCCATTTGTAGTAGAAGTTCCGAAGACTCTTAAAGTTCGGAGTGGCTGTGAAGGTGGTGGAAAAGGTGCATTGATCCAGGAAGATAAATCTGCAACATTGTCTTGTAATAATGATCAGGCGGTATTTGTTCCGAAAGTTTATGGAATCTGTTCTAAAGACAGTAATTCCATGAAATCGGCGAATCCACATAGCGGTGTATATGAAGCAGATACCGCAAGAACGATTGACCGTGGCGGCGGGAATCCGAGTTGTAATCAGGGCGGGATTGCTATCGTGGAATCCTATGCGTTACAGGGTTCCATGATCGGCAGAGAAGATAAGAATGGTCCTCAAGGGGATGGCATCAATAAAGATGTAGCGTTTACTCTGAATACAGTTGACCGTCATGCAGTTTATGCTATGACAACTGGGTATTATGCGCAGGTAACAAAAGAGCAGGCACCGACTTTATTGTCCAGGGATTATAAAGACGCTGCGATTGTGAACGAACCTTGCTATGGGAGTGACTGTGCGGAATTCAATCAGAGAGAAAATGCAAAGTTCGATCCGACTGTTATGAAAGAATCCTCGCCAACCTTGGTAGCAAAAGGGCTGGGAACTGCGTTTGCAGGATATACTGTCCGCCGATTAACGCCTACGGAATGCGCAAGACTGCAGGGATTCCCAGATTGGTGGTGCGATGATCTGAGTGTGGAGAATCCTTCTGAAGATGAGATTTCTTATTGGACAGAAGTATTTGAAACATACCGAAAACTGACTGCACCGGAAAAGAAAGAGAAGTCCAGAAATCAGATCATAAAATGGTTGAGACATCCCCATTCGGATTCCGCAGAGTATAAGATGTGGGGAAATGGTGTGGCACTTCCTTGCGTATATTTTGTTTTGTCCGGCATTGTCTGGGCAGCAGAAAATAAAGATGAAATTGTGAAAAATTAACTTGCTATTTCATCGGTTTAGAGTGATATATGGTAGTACCAAAACAAAAGGAGGTACATACCATGCGTATTGAAACAAATGGAGTAGACAGAAAAAAGCTGGCGAAGACCATTGCAGAATTTACAGGAAGTGAGATTCATTATATGGGACCGCCGTCCTTTGCCTACGCAGTAGGAATTTACACGATTGACCGTGCCGGAGTGATTACTTCAGACACGGAGGAAGGAGAGACGGGATTGAGGACGCACTTAGAAGAATGCGGTATTCTGGAAAAGGAATTGGAAGGTCTGGAAATTTCCATCCCGCTTTTAGATATGGATACGGATGCGATGAAGCGTTTAGTATTCATGATTCATAGTAAGCAGTACCTTTTGAATAAGGCGGTAGGAGCCCCTTGTTTTGCCATAAATGAGGAGTTGGTGAAGTGTTTGGAAAGCACCACGCCGGAAGATAAAGCAGCATTTCTTGCCCTTTGTGCCGAACATGAGAGTAAGGGACTCACATTTGATGAGGAAAAGGTAATTTTGACATTTGTATCTTCGGAAGATGCGGATAAAAATCAGGCGTTTTTATACCTTGCGCCCATTATGGTAGAAAAAGCAAAGGAAGCGAAACGAATCAATCCGAAAGAACTGAAACCGGAGAATGAAAAATACTATTTTCGCACATGGCTCATTCAGCTTGGGCTGGGTGGCAGTGAAGCAAAGGCATACCGGAAAACGCTGATGGCAGGATTGAAAGGACACTCTGCTTTTCGAACGGATGAAGATGCTGAAAAATTTAAAGCTGATCAGAAAGCAAAACGGGCGGCAAAAAAGGCTGCAGCTGCGGTTTCTCAAGAGAAAGAATAGTCCATAATATGCACACATTTCGGCGGTGATATTTGTGCATGATATGGTGCAGAATTAACTTGATAATATGTACTTTTAGAGCGAATATGTCACTACCGAAAGGGAAAACAACATCGCAAAGGAAAGAAAGGATAGGTACATATTATGAACGAAAAGACAAGAACCCAGATTGAAGAAATGAAAAAACAGACCATCGGCGTTGAGGTGGAAATGTATAACATCACCAGAGAGAAAGCCTGCAGAATCATAGCTGCTTACTTTGGAACAGAAAACACAGTTCGCTACATCGGCGGTAGTTACTCCGCTTGGACTAGCTTTTATTTTGTGAAATATATGGTGGAAAAACTCCTGGATATATGTGTGCATCAGAGGTAATATGCTACTACCGAAAGGGAAAACATATAAAAACGGAGGGAAACACCATGATGAACATTTATGAATTAAGAAACACATTTAACTTAAGAGAATTCAACACAGCCGTTACCAGAGAAGATTTTGAAGCCTTCTTTACAAAGAGTAACGAGAGCATTTGCTTTACCTTTAACGGATGGGATGGCAAGAGCTACGATGGGGAAAGCCGGAAAGCCAGAGTTTACCGATGCAACGTAAAGGGCTACGAAGATGCACGATTTGTAAAAGTTGGAAAACACCTGCATTACATTGATGAAGAGAGTAGCGTTTTAGAAAAAGCAACAGGTGAATACCACAAGGAAGCAGAGTGGTTGGTAGATGTGCTTAAGGCAGAAAGATAAGGAGAAAAAAGATGTGGAGCGAAGGCGGTTTGAAAGTAAAAAACAGTATTTTCCATTATTGGATGAAGGTTTACGAAGAACCATCACAGTTTGGTATTGACGGTGGTAAGATCAGCAAGTTGATGTTGAAGAGGAAGGGAAAAATCGTATGCAATTATGATCGAGGCTGGGATATAGAACCTGCTGATGAAGATACACATATTGCACTGGCGATTTTAATGAAAAGTAATTAATCGAAAAGGGCAGCCCGTAGGGGGGCTGTTCCTCGTTGGGAAGGCTCGAATGAGAGTCTTTTTTTGTTGCCAATTTTGCGAAAGGAGGTGGGCTGGATGGCACAGCGTGGAAGAAAACCGAAACCTACTGCATTAAAAGTGCTGGAGGGAAATCCGGGTGGCAGACCTTTAAATGTAAACGAACCTAAGCCTGTGAAGAAGGCTCCCCGTTGTCCTTCCTGGCTGGAAGATGAAGCCAAGAAGGAATGGAAGCGGATGGGCAAGGTCTTAGAGCAATTAGGTTTGCTGACGGAAATGGATATGGCGGCATTTGCTGGATATTGTCAGGCGTATGCCAGATGGAAGGAAGCAGAAGAATTTATCACACAGCATGGTACGATGGTGCGTACCCCGAATGGGTATTTACAGCAGGTTCCGCAAGTTTCTATTGCACAGACGAATTTGAAAATCATGCTGAAATTCTGTGAACAGTTCGGTCTGACTCCTTCTGCACGAAGCAGAATCGTAGGATCTGAAAATCCAAATGATCCTACTGATGAAATGGAAGCACTACTGGGAGGTGATTCATAATGACGTTTGATTATAAGCCTTCCGAGTTTATGTTGCCGACATCTCATTATGATAAAGCGAAAGCCGACCGTGCTGTAAAATTTATTGAAAATCTCTGTCACACCAAGGGCAAATGGGCAGGAAAGAAATTTTTGCTTTTACCCTGGCAGGAACAGATTGTAAGGGATATTTTTGGAATTGTCCGTGGAGATGGAAAGCGGCAGTTCCTAACCGCTTATGTGGAAATCCCGAAGAAACAGGGAAAATCAGAATTGGCGGCAGCCATTGCTCTGTATCTTTTATATGCAGACAATGAGGCAAGTGCAGAAGTCTATGGTGCGGCTTGCGACCGTAATCAGGCATCGATTGTATTTGATGTTGCAAAACAGATGGTGATGATGAATCCGGCACTTATGAGACGCTCAAAGATCACTGCGGCTACAAAGCGTATCATCAATTATAGTAATGCTGGGTTTTATCAAGTGCTTTCTGCTGAAACAGGAACGAAACACGGTTTGAATGTATCAGGTCTTGTTTTTGATGAGATCCACGCTCAGCCGAACCGGAAGTTATATGATGTCCTAACCAAAGGTTCTGGTGATGCCAGAGAACAGCCGCTATTTTTTATCATTACGACAGCCGGAACAGATAAGCAAAGTATTTGCTATGAACTCCATACAAAGGCGCTGGATATCATGTCCGGCAGGAAAGCAGACAGTACATTTTATCCGGTGGTGTATGGCTTGAAAGAAGGAGAAGATTGGAATGATGAAGCAAACTGGTATAAGGCGAATCCATCTCTGGGACACACCATTTCCATAGAGCGTGTTCGGGAAGCCTATAAAAATGCGCTGGATAATCCGGCAGAGGAGAATGTGTTTAAACAGCTTCGATTGAATATGTGGACGAATTCAACGGTTGTGTGGATACCGGAGCATATCTATGAAAAAGGAAATAGTCCGATTGATATGGATTCTTTATTAGGTCGTGATTGTTATGCAGGGTTGGATTTATCCAGTACCTCAGACATCACGGCTTTTGTGTTGGTGTTTCCACCTCGATTGGAGGATGAAAAATATATCGTCTTGCCATTTTTCTGGCTGCCGGAGGAAACGCTGGAACTGCGATGCAGACGAGACCATGTACTTTATGATGTATGGCAGCGGCAAGGCTTTATCAATACCACAGAGGGAAATGTGATTCACTATGGATTCATAGAGCGTTTTATTGAAAATCTTGGAACGAAGTACCACATCAAAGAAATCGCCTATGACCGCTGGAATGCAACGCAGATGGTACAAAATCTTGAGGACGAAGGCTTTACAATGGTGCCTTTCGGACAAGGCTTTAAGGATATGTCCCCTCCGTCTAAGGAACTGTATAAGTTGTTGATGGAGGGAAACATCGTGCATGGAGGGAATCCGGTCTTAAAGTGGATGGCACAAAATGTGGTGATGAGGCAAGATCCGGCAGGAAATATCAAACCGGATAAAGAACGTTCTGTTGAAAAAATAGACGGGATTGTAGCATTGATTATGGGACTTGACCGTTGTATCCGCTGTACGCCTGTGACCAGTGTGTATGATGAGCGTGGCATTTTATTTATCTGAGGGGAGTGTGATTTTTATGGGGATTTTATCAGGTCTGTTCCGGTCCAGGGATAAACCGACTGACAGTACTTCTGGTAGTGCGTACCGATTTTTCTTGGGTGGAAGTACATCCGGAAAACACGTGAATGAGCGTTCTGCGATGCAGATGACTGCAGTGTATGCCTGTGTGCGTATCTTGTCAGAGTCAATTGCCGGACTCCCTGTTCACTTGTATCACTATAACGAGGATGGGAGTAAAGAGAAAGCAATCGATCATCCGCTTTACCGTATTTTGCACGATGAACCGAACCCAGAGATGAGTTCTTTTGTGTTTCGGGAAACATTGATGACTCATTTGCTTCTCTGGGGAAATGCGTATGCACAGATTATCCGTAACGGGAAAGGACAGGTAATCGGTCTGTATCCGTTGATGCCCAACCGTATGACGGTTGATCGAGATGATAAAGGCCAGCTTTATTACAGCTATCAGATGTCGAACAGTGATGCACCAACAATGAAAGAAGGAACGGTCATCTTAAAACCGTGCGATGTCTTTCATGTTCCAGGACTTGGATTTGATGGATTAGTGGGATACAGCCCGATTGCGATGGCAAAGAATGCAATTGGTATGGCGATTGCTTGTGAAGAATACGGAGCCAAGTTCTTTGCGAACGGAGCAACACCGGGAGGGCTTTTAGAACATCCGGGAACGGTAAAAGACCCTGCCAGAGTGCGGGAGAGCTGGAATGCTGCTTTTGGTGGAAGTCACAATTCCAATCGTGTAGCAGTTTTGGAAGAAGGGATGAAATATACACCAATTTCCATTTCGCCGGAACAGGCACAGTTTTTGGAAACCAGAAAATTTCAGATTGATGAGATTGCTCGAATTTTCAGAGTACCACCACATATGGTAGGAGACCTTGAGAAGTCGAGCTTTTCTAATATAGAACAGCAGTCTCTGGAATTTGTGAAATACACGCTGGAGCCTTGGATCGTCCGTTGGGAACAATCCATACATCGTGTACTGCTCACAGAAAAAGAGAAAAATGATTATTTTGTCAAGTTCAATGTCGATGGTCTGCTCCGTGGTGATTACCAGAGCAGAATGAGTGGGTATGCAACCGCGCGGCAAAATGGCTGGATGAGTGCTAATGATATCCGTGAACTTGAAAACCTTGACCGTATTCCTGCTGAACAAGGCGGTGACCTTTATCTGATAAATGGAAATATGACCAAGCTGGAGGATGCGGGTATTTTTGCCGCCGCTACAGGCGGTGGGAAGGAGGAAGAAACGAATGAAGATAAAGAAGTTCTGGAAGTGGAAGAACCAGATGGTAGTGAATCAGGAGACACAGGAGCCGATGCATGAGAGAACCTTGTTCCTGAACGGAACCATCGCAGAGGAAAGCTGGTTTGATGACGATATTACTCCTCAGCTTTTTAAGGATGAACTGTGTTCCGGCAGTGGTGACATTACTGTCTGGATCAATTCTCCAGGTGGTGACTGTGTCGCAGCGGCACAGATTTACAATATGTTGATGGATTATCCGGGAAATGTGACGGTAAAGATTGATGGGATTGCGGCATCGGCTGCCAGCGTGATCGCAATGGCCGGTACAAAAGTTATGGTTTCCCCAGTATCTATGCTGATGATTCATAATCCGGCAACAGTAGCCTTCGGTGACTCTACGGAGATGCAGAAGGCTATTTCTATGCTCGATGAAGTGAAGGAAAGCATCATCAACGCTTATGAAATCAAGACGGGACTCTCTCGTGCGAAGCTCTCACGGCTTATGGATGCCGAAACATGGATGGATGCTCATAGTGCTGTGGAACTCGGATTTGCAGATGAAATCTTAAAACGTCAGACCGCTGAAGAAGTGGACGATATCGATGTATCTGCCACCTTATTTTCCCGTGTGGAAGTGACAAATTCCTTAATGGATAAGCTGGCAGAAAAATGCAGGATTGAATCGAAACCACAGAAAACAGGGCGTTCCATTGATGATCTGATGGATCGCCTGAATCTTGTAAAACAACATTTTTAATGGAGGTATATGGATATGACTATTCTTGAACTGCGTGAGAAACGTAACACTGCATGGAATGCGGCAAAGGCATTCTTAGATTCCCATCGTACTGAAAAGGGAACATTGACCGCCGAGGATGATGCCACTTATACAAAGATGGAGCAGGAAATCAATGACCTCGGCAAGGAGATCGCCCGATTGGAAAGGCAGGAAGCCCTGGAAGCTGAATTGAATAAACCGTTGAATCAGCCGCTTACTTCTAAACCAGGAAATGGTGGAGGTGATGAAAAGACGGGACGTGCGTCCAATGCTTACCGTGAAGGAATGCTCCAGGCATTACGCACGAATTTTAAGCAGATTTCCAATGTTCTGCAGGAAGGAGTAGATGCAGATGGTGGTTATCTTGTACCGGAGGAATATGACAGCCGCCTGATTGATGTTCTCAGTGAAGAGAATATCATGCGAAAGCTGGGCCACATTATCACAACTTCCGGTGAGCATAAGATCAATATTGCGGCTACAAAACCAGCGGCAGCATGGATTGAAGAAGGCGGCGCTTTAACTTTTGGAGATGCAACTTTCAGCCAGATCCTTTTGGATGCGCATAAACTCCATGTTGCAATTAAGGTAACAGAGGAGCTGCTCTATGATAACGCATTCGGTCTTGAGAATTATATCATTGATCAGTTTGGTAAGGCTCTGGCCAATGCAGAAGAAGATGCGTTCTTAAATGGAGACGGTTCCGGTAAACCACTTGGACTTTTTGCAGAAACAGGTGGTGGTACGGCGGCAAAGACGGTAACTGCCATTACTGCGGATGAACTCATCAATCTGGTATATGCACTGAAACGTCCATATCGCAAAAAGGCAAAATTCATTATGAATGACCAGGCAGTTGCGAGCATCCGCACCTTAAAGGATAACAATGGTGCTTATATGTGGCAGCCTTCTCTTACAGCAGGAGAACCGGATCGCATTCTGGGATATGAGGTGTACACTTCTCCATTCTGTCCTGTGGGTAAGATGGCTTTTGGTGATTACAGTTATTATAATATCGGAGACCGTGGTACTCGTTCTTTCAAACAGCTGACAGAATTGTTCGCCGGAAATGGAATGATTGGGTATGTAGCGAAGGAACGTGTAGATGGAAAACTGATTCTGCCAGAGGCAGTACAGATTTTGACAATCTCTGGTGTAGCTGCAAAAACTGCCAAGGCGTAAAACTTAGGAAGATAAATTACACTCTGTGTGGTGGTAAGGAGGTGTCGGGATAAGATGCTCGTGTCTTTAGAAGAAATGAAACAATATCTGCGTGTGGATTTTGAGGATGATGATCAGCTGATCACCGACCTCCTTTCCGCAGCCGAAACCATGTGTATGGATATTTTACGAACAGATGATATATCTGTGCTGGAAGAAACAGGAAATGGAAGGACTGCTGTGATGTACACAGTAGCCTACCTATATGAACATCGTGAAGAAGCGGATCATCACAGTTTAGTTCTGACATTACGTTCTCTGCTGTTTGGTTCGAGGAAGGAGGCATTCTGATGAAAATAGAATTGTTAAATGTCCGTATTTTTATTTCCAAGAATATAGTTGTTACGGATGCTGTTGGAAACCATACGAATGAATGGCGGGATTACTATACCTGTTATGCAACCGTAAGTGGTGAGGCAGGAAAAGAAGTGACGGATGCCGGAATGGTAGTGGACGATTCTCATGTGGAATTTACAATCCGTTGGTGTAAAAAAGTTGCAGACATCAACTCTATAAATTTCCGTGTGGAGTTCAATGGAGAACTTTACAATATCATTGCTGTGGATCACATGAATTTTAGAAAAAAGAGTATCAAACTTATGTGTGAGAAAGCGAGGCGGTGAGTATGGGAAAAAAGATCTCTGCAAATCAATTGTCTGGTGCTGTGATGAAAGAACTGGAGGAATATGCACAGATGGTTTCTGATGATATGAAAGCGGCTGTGAAGAATGCCGGAAATACAGCTCGGAAAGAAATCTCTGCTTCAGCACCGAAAGATACCGGAGCCTATGCGAAAAGCTGGGCGGTCAAAAAGACAAAAGAGAGTTCCAACGAACTGCAGGTAACGGTACATTCCAAAAATCGGTATCAGATTGCCCATCTTTTGGAACATGGCCATGCAAAACGAGGTGGCGGCAGAGTAGCCGCAAGACCGCATATCGCAAACGCAGAGCAGAGTGCGATAGAACAGCTGGAGAGTGAGATTGAAAGGAGTCTGAGTCATGGATAAATTATTGGAAGTTTTAAAGAACATCGGGATTCCTTTTGCTTACGACCACTTTGCGGAGGGGGAATCTCCAGAGCCACCTTTTATCTGTTATTTATTGCCACAGAGTAACAATTTTGCTGCAGATGGAGTGGTGTACCACAAAATCAGTAGTGTGAACTTGGAACTGTACACGGACAGAAAAGACCTGTCGGTGGAACAGATGATAGAAGCTGTGCTGGATCGGTACGGCATTTTTTATGACAAAACAGAGGTCTGGATAGCGAGTGAAAAACTCTATGAAGTCCTCTACACATTTGATATGGAGGTTTGATTTTTATGGGAAATAAGGTGAAATATAATCTGAAAAATGTCCATGCCGCTAAATTGACAGAGAATGTCCAGGAGGGCAAGAGTACATTTACCTATGAAACACCAAAAGCAATTCCGGGTGCGGTAAGTATCAGCTTGGATGCAGAAGGAGAATCCAGTCCGTTTTATGCCGATGGTATTGTGTATTTTAGAAGTGTGACCAATAACGGTTATTCTGGGGATTTGGAGATCGCTCTTATTCCGGAGTGGTTTCGCACGGAAATTTTGCAGGAAACGCTGGATGGAAAAGGAGTGCTGGTTGAAAACAGTGGAGTTGGAGAAAGTGTAAAATTTGCGCTTCTCTTTGAATTTGATGGGGATGTGAATGCAATCCGTCATGTTCTGTATAACTGTACTGCCTCTCGCCCATCCATCGAGTCCGAAACAAAAGAGGATACGATTGAACCGGGAACAGAAACACTTTCCATTACAGCAGATCCACGTTCGGATGGTCTTGTAAAAGCAAGAACCGGAGATACAACGGAAGAGACCACTTATGCGAACTGGTATAAATCTGTGTATATCAGTGCAGGAGAAGAACCAGTAGTAAAAGAATAAGCAGGAGGATGTAAAGGATGATTAAACGAGAAATTGAAATCAGTGGGAAAAAGGTACCGTTTCGTTCTTCGGCTACTATTCCCCGTTTGTATAGAGCAAAGTTCAAAAGAGATATTTTCAAAGACCTGTCAAAACTGGAAAAATCATACCAAGGGAAACAGAACGATGGTCAGGAATTCCAGATTGATGATTTGGAGATTTTTGAAAATGTAGCGTATATTATGGCATACCATGCGGACAACGGTATTCCATCTACCATTGAGGAGTGGCTGGATCAGTTTGATATGTTTTCTATTTATGAAGTCCTGCCGCAGATTTTGGAATTGTGG
>ERZ779894.759-NODE-759-length-36237-cov-4.234288_pt1 | contig 36237 bp, 34 predicted proteins | sample MGYA00511587_ERZ779894 | MGnify/ENA primary metagenome ERZ779894 (study PRJEB29588, sample SAMEA2160490) | human gut metagenome | biome: human gut; feature: human-associated habitat; material: faeces | place: Denmark | collected 2008/2010 ... | reverse complement strand
CCCCTAAAGATTTGGTGGGCCATCAGGGACTCGAACCCCGGACCTACCGGTTATGAGCCGGGAGCTCTAACCAACTGAGCTAATGGCCCAAATCTTTGACTTAGATATAATATCATTGTTGAGCCGTGAAGTCAATACCCAATTGAAAGATTATTAAAATATTTTGCTGTTGTAAAACAAACGGCTTTCTATTATAATTATGCTGAGGTGATTACATTGAGTAACTCTTTCACTCTGAACAACGGCATTGAAATCCCCTGCCCTGCTTTCGGCACATACAAGGCTGTTGACGGCAACAAAGAGACCATCAAGCTTGCAATAGAAGCCGGATACAGATGCTTTGATACGGCATCCTATTACGGCACGGAGGAATATCTTGCCGAAGCGATTGCCGAAAGCGGAATTGCCAGAAGTGCGTTTTTTATTATATCCAAACTTTGGAAAACAGAGATGGGATATGACAAGACCATGGCGGCCTTTGAAGCATCTCTTAAACGGCTGAATACAGACTACATTGACCTTTATCTGATTCACTGGCCCTTGCCGGAGGTGGGCTACAAAGACTGGAAAGTGCTTGATTTTGATACGTGGAATACGCTCGAAAAGCTTTACACCGAAGGAGCGGTAAAAGCCATCGGTGTGAGCAATTTTATGCCGCACCATCTGGAGAATCTGTTGGATGGGTGTGAGGTAAAGCCTGCGGTAAACCAGATAGAATTTCACCCGGGGTACTCGCAGGAAACCACTCTCGGTTACTGCCGCGAACACGATATACTTGTGCAGGCATGGAGTCCGCTCGGAAGAACAAGAGTGCTGAAAGACGCGCTTATATGCGAGCTTGCTGAAAAATACGGAAAATCGCCGGCACAAATATGCCTGAGATACGCGTTACAGCGCGGAGTAATGCCCGTTGCAAAAGCATCAAATATTGAGAGAATGAAGGAAAACGCCGATGTTTATTCATTTGAAATGAGCAAAGAGGACATTATGCGCATAGCTGATATGCCGCCGATTGGCTGGAGCGGTCTGCATCCGGACAGGGAGCGGATTCAGATAAATGTTTAAATATTTTATAAGAGAGGGTGCGTGAAAGATCACGCAAAATAGTATGGACAGAATCGACCTTTACACAAGCATAGTGCCGAACAGGCGCCAGCTTATTATTCAGGAAATGAAATACTACGCGTTTGTTCACTACGGAATAAACACATTTACAAACCGTGAATGGGGCAACGGCAAAGAGAGCGAAAAGCTTTTTAATCCCAAAAAGCAGAACACAGACCAATGGTGTGAGGCAATTGCCGCCGCAGGTATGAAAGGCGTTATACTGACCTGCAAGCACCATGACGGCTTTTGCCTTTGGCCCACGGAAACAACGGAGCACTCAATAAAAAACAGCCCTTACAAAAACGGAAAGGGAGATGTTGTGCGCGAGGTATCCGAAAGCTGCAAAAAATACGGGCTGAAATTCGGCGTCTATTTATCCCCTTGGGACAGAAACGCTGAATGCTACGGTACACCTGAGTACAACGATTTTTATATTCGTCAGCTTACAGAGCTGCTCACGAATTACGGCAATATATTTATGCTTTGGCTCGACGGCGCCTGCGGCGCAAAAGCGGACGGACAGCCCGTGCAAAAATACGATTTTGAGCGCATCTGGAACACCGCTGTTGAACTTCAGCCCGACATAGTTATGTCCGGCTGCGCCCCGGATGTGCGCTGGATCGGAAACGAAAGCGGAAAGACGCGTGAAAGCGAATGGAACGTTGTGCCTAAATTTGAATACGACCAACAGAATTTCGCGGCAAACTGCCAGACGGACGACGACATGAAGAAATTTCAGAAACGCTGTCAGGATGTTATGCTGCCGGATATGGGAAGCAGAAAATTTCTGAGTCAATTTGATGAATTTATGTGGTATCCTGCCGAAGTGGACGTTTCCATACGCCTTGGCTGGTTTTATCATCCGCTGCAAAGGCTGACGCTTAAATCGCTGAACCATCTCATGAAGATCTACTATACTTCCGCCGGGAACAACGCTCTGTTTCTTTTGAACATTCCGCCCGATAAAAACGGTCTTCTGGCTAAGGCGGATGTTAGGAGGCTTAAAGAAATGGGCAAATGGCTGAAAAAAGAAGAATCGCTTGTCATCAAAAACGCCGAGCGCACGGATTCCGACGGCGGTTTTCAAATAAGCCTGAAATTTCCCAAACAGAGTGTGGACCGAGTCAATCTGAGCGAGGACACAACCAAATCGCAAAGAGTTGAGAAATTTTCCATTTATGCAAATTCAAAAAAGGTCTTCGGCGGCACGATCATAGGCTTTTCCAAGATTGCTGTTTTTGAGCCTGTCGTAACAGACGAGCTGACGATCAAAATTGAAGAGTGCAGAAAAGAGCCTTACATAAAAACAGCACAGCCTGTTGCAACAGGCGCATACAGGCTGAAAAAATGATTATATAAGTCTCTAAGAAAACAGTGCTGTTCAGGCGCTGTTTTTTCTTTTGTAAAACAGATTACAAATATTATAATTAGCCGTATCTCTGCCAATAATAAATGCGTACATAAAAATGAAATGGTGGTTTATGTATGCAGTATAACAAGGTGGAAATTTGCGGTATCAACACAAATGATATCAAGGTGCTTAAGGAGAGTGAGAAAATAGAACTGCTGAAAAAAGCAAGGCAGGGAGATAAAAAAGCGCGCGAGGAACTTATAAAAGGGAATTTAAGACTGGTGCTCTCCGTGATTCAGCGTTTTCAGAACAGAGGCGAATCCATGGATGACCTTTTTCAGGTAGGCGTTATCGGGCTTATAAAAGCGATAGACAATTTCAATCTGGATCTTGACGTTAAGTTTTCCACCTACGCTGTGCCGATGTGCATAGGCGAAGTGCGCCGTTACTTGCGTGACGACAACCCGATCCGAGTGAGCAGGAGCATGAGAGACACGGCGTACAAGGCAATGCAGGTTAAGGAATCGCTCATAAACAAAAATAAAAAAGAGCCGACGATTGAGGAGATAGCCAAAGAGCTTGACATGGATAAGAGTGAGGTGGTGCTTGCGCTTGAGGCGATCGTTGACCCGATTTCGCTTTACGAGCCGGTCTATAATGACGGAGGAGACACGATTTATGTTATGGACCAAGTCGGAGACAATAATACGGACAGCGATTGGATCGATGAAATCATGATAAAGGACGAGATAAAAAATCTTGATCCGAGGGAGCAGAATATACTGTATCTGAGATTTATGCAGGGAAAAACGCAGATGGAGGTTGCCAAAGAAGTGGGAATTTCCCAGGCACAGGTGAGCCGTCTTGAGAAAAACGCGTTAAAGAGAATAAAAAATCATAAATAATACTGTAGGCTTCCTTCGGTACATGCATAGAGAATGCGCCCCGTGGCTTTCTTCCACAGGGCGTATAGTTATATATGGATTTATCTGTTGTATTTTCTCTTACGTCTGTAAACGGCTGTGCCGGTTAGGGCAGCGCCTGCCGCCAGCAGCAGCGCAATCCAAAGGGCGATATTGCTGTCGTCGCCGGTCTGCGGAGAGATGGAATCGCCGGTCTGATTTCCGCTCGGAGTATGAGTATCAGACGGTGTCCCCGTTGCGAGGATTTCTACCGCCGCTTTTTCATAGCCGCAGACGGTGCATTTCTCGTGCTTGGAGCCTTTCTCGGTTGCGGTTGCTTCTTTGTCGATTACCCACTCAAAAGTATGGGCGGCTTCGTTCAGCTTCTCGCCGCACTCGCAGGTGTTCCAATGGTTCGTTTCATCGGAATGCCAGCCTGTTCCGTCGGCGGTGTGCCCCGTCAGCTTCGGAACAACCGTATCTGCAAGGGCAATCTCTTTTGTACCGGCTTCATCGCTGAAATACTTCTCGCAGCCGTCGCAGTACCAGTATTCGATGTTCCCCTCGGTCATATGGGTTGCCGGTTTTGCTTCGGTTTTTACAAGATTTGTGTGGTTGGAAGCGTTTACTTCTCCGTATTCCTCGCCGCAGGTGTCGCAGACCGCAAGCTGAGAGCAGGTGGCTGTGCCGCCGTCGTGCTGGCATTCATAGCCACATTCAGAGCATACGCCGTTTTCCCATTCGTGCGCTTCTTTTGCAACTACTGTTGCTCCACAACAATCATATGTGCTGGTATGGTCAGTCGCTGTCTTTGTCCAAACAACTTCGCCCGAATGGTTATTAGGGTTTAAGTCACCGTATGTTTTACCACAATCAGCACATACAGCTTTTTCTGTACAGGTAGCCATACCGCCGCTGTGGATATGCTCTCCGATGTGGATATATCTGTATGCGTCAAGCCAGTTCATTTCACTTTCGTTAAATGTTACTGCTGCATCATAAGGGGATTTTGCACCCTCCTTAAAATGTGAAGCTCCAGAGCCATCCCAGTTTGTAGCGTCCACCTTGAATTCTGCCAATTTTCCTTCAGCAGGTGTAAGACTAAAAGTTCTGCCGGTGGTGTCACCGCTGTAAAAATCCCAAAGCTGTATGCCGCCTTTAGCGGTTACTTCAGAAGCAGTAATATTCAAGTTATATGTCACGATAGCTGGTATTATATCATCTAGTTTACTGGAAGCAGTTACTTTAGAGTTATCGATTGAAAAAGTATCAACAGCAATTATTCCTTCGTTTGTTGCACCACTGGCAGTCACAGTACTGTCATTGACCGTTATACTGCTATCGGTAAATATACCTCTGAAATTTCCCGAACCTGTTACATCGCTTCCGTTTTGGATAGCAATATCTCCATAGGTATAAATGGCAGGGTAATCCCCCGGCGCTGTCGCATTGACAATAGAATCGTTAACAATTAGCTGGTTATCTACATAAAGCGCATTACCGCTCACAGAATCGGCATAGACCTCACTATCTTTAGAAATCGTCAGATTGATTGCCCATATTGTCGAATCTTCCCAAACAGAGGAAGTGCTTGCTTCAACATATGAATTTTCAATAATGATATCAGAATCAGATACAATAGCCCCATAGCTTCCTTCGGAAAGGACTTTTGCAGTGACCGAGCTGTCTGAAATCGTAATACCGGCATTTCCGATTATTCCCATGGTGGCGGATGTCTCTCCCAAGGCGTTAACGGAAGAACCGTTCAAAATCGATAGTTGCCCTTCCGCATGAATACCTGTACCCGAAAAACCTCCGCTGTTACTTACATTAAGTTCTAACTTTGTTCCGTCAATGATAATATTTCCCTTTTGCCCTTCAGTAATTCCACCATAGACAGATGTAACATTCAAACTTCCTTCTCCGATAATTGTCAAGGTTCCTCCTTGACCTATAATGCCATGGCAGCTGGAGGTAATAGTATTTTCACCCACCAAAACAATCTTTAAATCTCCGTTGTCAAAGGAAATCGCACCCTCTGTATTTCCAGAAGCAGTACTTGTTATCTCTGCGTTATTCAATGTCAAAGTATTTGTAGCCGGATCGTACACAGCCGATCCGCTTCCACACGGAACTGTATTATTCTCCGCTGAAAGAATATCTGTGCCGTTCACTTGTATGGATGTCACATTTGCCGCAAATGCCATTGTCGGCAACATACCAATACACAATAGCATACATAATAGTACGCCAATCCATCGCTTAATCTTCATTCTTTTTCGTCCTTTCATTTTATTTCAGTAAGGTTCAAACATAAAAAGGCGCATCCCACCCGTTGTAAAACGGACAGAATACGCCTTCTGTTTTTGTGCAGTTTTCAGCTTGACAGGCTAAAAGGGCAGAGTTATGCTTGCTTGCTTGCTTGCTTGCTTGTTTGCTTGCTTGCTTGCTTGCTAACATTGTCGCAACTGCCGCCATTTTTGTCAAGCCCTTTCGAATCAATTTCGTAATTTAAGCACACCATAAAACCTGCGGGTTTTCAATCTTTTTTTGAAATCAAGAAATCATACGGTTTCTTTACACAAGGGCTGATGAAAAACGACTTTATTTCATGATCAGATTTTGGTTTTGAGCATAGGAGCAAGATATTTTGCGGTATAGGATTTTTTACATTTCACCAACTCTTCCGGCGTACCCGCTGCAACGATCCTGCCGCCGCCTTTGCCGCCCTCGGGGCCGAGATCGATAATATGATCCGCCGTTTTAATAACATCCAGATTATGCTCTATAACAAGCACTGTATTTCCGCTGTCCACAAGTGCGTTGAGCACATTGATCAGCTTGTGCACATCAGCGGAATGCAGCCCTGTTGTGGGCTCATCCAGAATATAGATCGTTTTCCCCGTTGAACGTTTCATAAGCTCAGTGGCAAGCTTCACGCGCTGCGCCTCGCCGCCCGAAAGCGTGGTAGCCGGCTGACCGATCTTGATATATCCCAAGCCTACATCGGATATGGTTTTCAGCTTTCTGTAGATCTTTGGCTGCTGTTTAAAGAATTCAAGACCCTCGTCAACCGTCATTTCCAGCACTTCATATATATTTTTTCCCTTAAATTTCACTTCAAGCGTTTCGTGATTATATCTTCTGCCGGAGCACACCTCGCAGGGCACATAAATATCGGCAAGGAAATGCATTTCTATCTTGACGATACCGTCGCCCTGGCATGCCTCACAGCGACCGCCTTTAACATTGAAAGAAAATCGATTTGCCTTATAGCCACGCATTTTCGCATCGGGCGTGGAGGCAAAAAGCTCTCTGATATCATTGAAAACGCCTGTGTAGGTTGCAGGGTTGGAGCGAGGGGTGCGCCCGATCGGAGACTGATCTATATCTATGACCTTATCTAGAAATTCCGTGCCTTTTATCTTTTCAAATTTTCCCGGTCTTTTTCTTGCGTTGTTCAGTTCGTTTGCAAGATATTTGTAAACGATCTCATTCACAAGGCTTGATTTGCCGGAGCCGGAAACACCCGTTACGGCAACGAATTTACCGAGCGGTATCTCAACATCAATTTTTTTCAGATTGTTTTCAGCCGCACCGAAAACCGTGAGTTTATGACCGTTGCCGGTACGCCTTTTTTCAGGGACGGGTATTGCTTTTTTTCCCGAAAGATACTGTCCTGTTATGGAATTCTCGCAGGCGATGATATCGTCCACCGTGCCTGCCGCGATCAGCTCACCGCCATGCACGCCTGCTCCGGGACCTATATCAACGATATAATCGGCAGCGCGCATGGTATCCTCATCATGTTCAACAACGATGAGCGTATTGCCAAGGTCACGAAGATGACGCAGCGTGCCGAGAAGCTTATCGTTATCACGCTGATGAAGTCCTATGGACGGCTCGTCCAGAATATAAAGCACACCCATAAGGGAAGAACCGATCTGCGTTGCAAGGCGAATACGCTGCGCCTCGCCGCCGGAAAGCGTTGCCGCCTCGCGCGCAAGAGAAAGATAGTCAAGACCCACGGAATTGAGGAATGTAAGCCTTTCCTTTATCTCTCTGATGATCAGATTTCCGATAAGCTGTTCCTTTTCCGTGAGCGCAAGATGATTGATGAAATCCAGTTCCTCAGAAATGGACATACAGCAGAATTCATAGATATTCTTGCCGCCAACGGTTACGGAAAGGCTTGTGGGCGAAAGGCGCGCGCCCTTGCAGTCCGGGCAGCGTGAAGCGACCATCACGGATTCGATCTCCGCCCTTGCCCATTCGGAAGTTGACTCGTCATAACGGCGCTTCAGGTTATTGATAACGCCCTCAAAATCATTGGTATACGTTCCCGAACCGTAAGCCGTCACTCTTTTCATTTTTATCTTTTTGCCGTTCGTGCCGTAAAGAAGAGCGCGCACGCCGTCCTTCGGCAGCATTTCAACGGGCATATCGAGCGAGAAGCCGTATTCCTTGGCTATCGCTTCAAAATACATTCTGGCTATTGACGAACCGTCCGCGACATTCCAGCCGCTTGCTTTGATAGCGCCCTGATTGATGGAAAGCTTTTTATTCGGTATCACAAGGCTTTCATCGATCTCCATAAAAGTGCCGAGACCCGAACAGCGTTTGCAGGCGCCGTACGGATTGTTAAAAGAAAACATTCTGGGACTCATTTCCTCGATGGAAACGCCATGCTCCGGGCAGGCGTAGTCCAGCGAGAACAGTTCGTCGCCCTTATCCATGAGGTTGCAGATGACTATGCCCTTTGAAAGATGCGTGGCTGTTTCAATGCTGTCCGCAAGGCGGCTCCTGATACTTTCATTTACAACAAGACGGTCAACAACGATTTCAATATTATGCTTTTTATTTTTTTCCAGCTTTATCTCTTCAAAAAGATCATAGATGCTGCCGTCTATACGGACTCTTGAATAACCGGATTTGCGCGCGTCCTCAAGCTCCTTTGTGTACTCGCCCTTTCTGCCGCGCACGATCGGCGCCATGATCTGGATCTTAGTGCCGTCGTCATAAGAAAGAATCTTATCGACAATCTGATCAACCGTCTGCTGTGTAATCTCCCTGCCGCAGACCGGGCAGTGCGGAATGCCTATTCTGGCGTATAGCAGTCTTAAATAATCATAGATCTCCGTAACCGTGCCTACGGTCGAACGCGGATTTTTGGAAGTGGTCTTCTGATCAATTGAAATTGCCGGACTTAAGCCCTCTATATAATCCACATCCGGCTTTTCCATCTGACCGAGGAACTGGCGCGCATAGGAGGAAAGACTTTCAACATAGCGGCGCTGACCCTCGGCATAGATCGTATCAAACGCAAGGCTCGATTTGCCGGAGCCGGAAAGGCCCGTAAATACAACAAGGCTGTCTCGGGGTATCTCAACATCTATATTCTTCAGGTTATGTTCTCTTGCTCCCTTAACGATGATATTTTTGTTCAAATCCATTCACCTTTTCACTCACTTCATATTTTTCAGTTCGTTGATTTTATCGCGCAGGTAAGCCGCGTGCTCAAATTCAAGCAGTTTTGCCGCCTCTTTCATCTCCGCAGTAAGCTTCTGAACAAGAGCGTCGCGCTCACGCTTTGACATATGCTTTTTACTTCTGCCCTCGACCTTTTCTTTTGAGGTGATCTCGAGCACGTCGCGCACACTCTTTTTAATGGTTTCGGGCGTTATACCATGCGCTTCATTATACTTTTCCTGAATAGCTCGGCGGCGCGCCGTTTCAGATATCGCGCGCTCCATAGACGGTGTGACACTGTCCGCGTACATAATGACTTCGCCGTTCGCGTTTCTTGCCGCTCTGCCTATCGTCTGCACGAGCGAGGTCTCGGAACGCAGGAAGCCTTCCTTGTCTGCGTCAAGGATTGCCACGAGCGATACTTCGGGAATATCAAGCCCCTCTCTGAGCAGATTGATGCCGACGAGTACATCAAACTCCCCTAAGCGAAGATCACGTATGATCTCCATTCTTTCGATTGTGTCCACATCGTGGTGCATATACCGAACCTTTATGCCGAAGCCCTCAAGATATGAGGTCAGATCCTCCGCCATCGCTTTTGTCAGAGTAGTCACGAGCACACGTTCGCCGCGCTCGGTTCTGATATTGATCTCTGAAACCAGATCGTCCATCTGGTCGTCGGTCGGCTTTACGGTTATGATCGGGTCAAGCAAACCAGTGGGACGTATGATCTGCTCTACGATCTGCGTGGAATGCTCTTTCTCAAAATCTCCCGGCGTAGCCGAAGTGAAAATCACCTGATTCACCTTGCCGTAAAATTCATCAAACATCAAAGGTCGGTTATCAAACGCGGACGGCAGACGAAAGCCATATTCAATAAGGCTTGCCTTTCTGCTGTGGTCGCCGCCGTACATTCCCCTGACCTGCGGCAGCATCACATGGCTCTCGTCGCAGAAAAGCAGAAAATCATCGGGGAAATAATCAAGCAGTGTGAACGGAGCTTCGCCAGGTTTTCTTCCGCTCATAACGGCGGAATAGTTTTCAATGCCCTTGCAAAAGCCCGTTTCCTGAAGCATCTCTATATCGTTCATCGTGCGCTCTTTTATCCTCTGCGCCTCAAGGAGCTTTCCTTTTTTCTCAAAATATTTGACCCGCTCCGTCATCTCGTCATATATTTTATTCAGCGCCACTTTCATTTTTTCAGCGCCTACAACATAATGCGAAGCCGGGTAGATACACGCGTGAGAGAGTATTCCCTCCACCTTGCCGGTGAGCGGATTGATCTCTGCTATCCTGTCTATCTCATCGCCGAAGAACTCGACCCGTATGGCGCTGCCCGAAGAGCCAGCCGGAAAGATCTCAACGGTATCCCCACGTACTCTGAATTTGTTTCTCACAAAATTTATATCGTTTCTTTCATACTGAATGGAAACAAGCTTTGAGATAAGCGCGTCACGCGGATATTCAGCGCCGCTGCGCAGAGAGATGACCATATTGCGGTAATCTATAGGGTCGCCGATCGAATAAATACAGGAAACAGACGCAACAATGATCACATCGCGCCTTTCGGAAAGCGCCGCCGTTGCACTGTGGCGCAGCTTGTCTATCTCCTCGTTCACGGCGCTGTCCTTTTCAATATAAGTATCCGTTGTGGGAACATACGCCTCCGGCTGATAGTAGTCATAATAGGAGACGAAGTATTCAACGGCGTTTTCCGGAAAAAACTCCTTGAATTCCGAGCAGAGCTGCGCTGCAAGCGTTTTGTTGTGCGCAAGCACAAGGGTGGGTCTGTTTACCTTTTCAATGATATTCGCCATGGTAAAGGTCTTGCCGGAACCTGTAACGCCCATCAGCGTCTGCTCTCTGTCCCCTCTCATCACGCCTTTTACAAGCGCATCTATCGCCTGCGGCTGATCGCCGGTAGGCTTATATTCACTTACGAGTTTAAAACGGTCCATAAAAAATTTTTCCTTTATTCATCGCATTCGGAGTTATTATAGCATAAAAAACAAAATCACTCCACCCTTTGGGACAAAGTAATTTTGAAAAAATAAAGGCATATAAAATTGAAATTTTTGGATAGTTTTATCAGTAAATGAATTCACATATGCTAAAATAAGAACACAAATAACATCCCTACATCAAACGATCTAAAAAATTGAACATAAAATAAACAATAACGGCTTTAGTACATCATAATATTTACATTTTGAAAATAATAATATATAATGACCTTATGAAAGCTATGACCGTAACGGAAAATGACGCGGGTCAGAGGCTGGACAGACTGATATCAAAAGTCTTTCCCTCGCTGCCGCGCGCGCTGATGTATAAGGAAATCAGAAAAAAGAATATCAAGGTAAACAGAAAGAGGTGCGAGCCGGATTATAAAGTGAATGCCGGAGACTTGGTTGAGCTTTATATCAAGGACGAACTGCTTGAAGAAAAAAAGGTCTACTATGACTTTATGCGCGCCCCCAAAGATATTCATATTATTTATGAAGATAAAAACCTAATACTCGTTGACAAAAAGCCAGGACAGCTCTGCCACCCAGACGGCAGCGAGTACATAAACACACTGATTTCCGCCGTTAAAAGATACCTTTATGAAAAAGGCGAATGGAAACCGGACGGCGATTCCTTTTCACCGGCGCTTGCCAACAGGCTGGACAGAAATACGGGCGGAATAATCATAACCGCGAAAAACGCCCGGGCACTCAAAGCACTGAACGACGCGATTAAAAACAGGGATATAGAAAAGCATTATCTTGCCGCTGTTCACGGGCACTTTGAAAAGGAAAACGACACACTGACCGCTTATCTTACAAAAGATGAGAGCAAAAACAAGGTGAGCATTTCGGAAAAAGAGATTCCGGGCGGCAAAAAAATAGTTACAAAATACCGTGTGCTGGATCGTTATGACAGCAAGACACTGCTGGACATAGACCTGATCACCGGAAGAACGCACCAGATCAGAGCGCACCTTGCGCACATCGGTCATCCGCTGATAAACGATGGAAAATACGGCAGGGAAGCCGGGCGATTCCGGCAGGCTTTATACAGCTACCGGCTTATTTTCTGCACCAAAGCTTACAGGGAGCTTGCATATCTGGATGCAAAAGAATTCACGGTTAAAAACTGTGAAGTATACAAAAAATTCAAGGAGAGATCATACTGATGAAAGATAAATTTATAAGAGTCATTTCGCCTGTTTCCACGGCAATCGTGGCAATTCTTGACGCGGCTGTGCTCGGCTACGGCATATTTGCGGTTATAAAATTAATTGAGAATATCAGCGGAATGTCCGTCATTTTCGCAGTTCTGGAGGTCGCGGCAATCGTTGTAGCCGTTCTGGTTTCAAAGGAAGTGCTTTCAAACGGCGTTATCTTCAGTGATGACGAGGCGGAATTCACGGGAGTTGACGATAACAACATTATTACCTATGATTCCGTAAAATCTATTGAGGCATACAAAGATACTGCCGCAAGCCTGACAAAAAATTTTGATATGCGCCACTCCCTTTTGATATTCACGCTGGAGGGCAAAAAAATCAACACCATTGATCTGGGGCTTGTTACAAATAAAACGCTCAACACCATTCTTGATGAATTCAGAACGCGGACAAATGCAGAGAGCATCAGCTTCACGCAAGTAAAAAAAGCGGACATTTTTTCAAAAGATAAGAAAGACAAAAAAGAGAAAAACGAAACTGATGATAAAGAAACGGCTGAAGAAAAAGCAGATGAATAAGAATGAACAAAGAATGTATTTTTTATACAAGGAACCGTAGGCGGCAACGGTTCCTTTCTTTTTGGAAATTTTTAAATTTATAATGTCTTAACAGAATCTTAACAGAAAGCAAGCAATAATATTATAAACTGATATAAAATAACGGATCGCAGAAGTGAAAATCAGAGGAGAAAATTATGGGCGAATTTCGTGTTTTATTTCAAAACTGCCTTTGGTTATTTATAATCGGCGGAGCACTGGGAGTGCTTATTGAAGGATTATGGTGGCGTTATCGCTACGGTTTCTGGCAGGCGCACACAACGCTTCTTTGGTCGCCACTGTGCACCATTTACGGGTTCGGCTGTGCCGGATGCTATGTGGGTACGCTTTTGTTCCGAGAACAAAGCATTATTATTCAGTTTTTGACATTCGGGATCATCGGCGCATTGGTTGAATACATCGGCGGCGCGCTCGTATTTTACGGACTCGGTATGCGTGCCTGGGATTATTCGGATACGTTTTTGAATATTAAGGGCTTTGTAAATTTGAAAATGGCATTTGTATGGGGCTTTTTCGGCACGGCTTTCCAGCTTCTTATGCCGGCACTGAACAGACTGTTTTCCTATATGGGAAAAAACATGTGGTGGCACACCACCTTGTTTTTAACAATATTTTTGATTGCGGACACCATATTCACAAGTATCGTTTTGTACCGCTGGAGCAGACGGCACAAGGGTATTGAAGCGCAAAGCAGATTTCTTCGTTTCATTGATTCCAGATATCCCGATGAAAAGATGGAGAAACGCTTCAACAACTGGTATTTTACCGATACCGGCAGTCCTGATACAGCAAGAACAAAATCCTTCAAAGAAACAGCATAAATAACAAAAGGCATAAAAAAATCCGTCTGACCGAAAATTAAGGTTCAGACGGATCTTTTATTATAATCAATTTCATACACTGCTAACTCCGATAAAAACGGAATGTAAGACCCGCGTCACTGAAAGAAAGAGAAACGGGAAGCAATTCTTTATCCGTTTCCAGTGTAAACGCGCCGAGCGCGGTCTCCCCTTTTACCAAAAAACCATCCTTTGTGGTTTGGGGCTGGAGATCGCCGCTGCCATTTATATACTGAACAACATCATAGATTGCGATTGCAGGATTTGTCGGGTCAAAGTTTTTATTGTTCTGCGTAAAATCCATATCTTCATAAGACATGGTTACGCTCTTGCCGTTATAGGTTATGACAAGACCTGCCGCGGAAGTGGACTGAACCGTAACCGTGACCGCATCTGAACTGCTGACCACAGAACATTCATATGAAAAATCGTTCCAACTGACCGCAGCGTTGAGCGAAAAGCCGCTTACAGTCTGACCTCCCTTTTCCGCCTTGCAGCCAACAAGCAGGATCGGAAACAGCATCAGCAGCAAAAAAAGCTTTTTCAATCAAGATCATTCCGTTATTCAAATTCGCTCATAAGCGCGCCGAGCAGCTCAAGCATATCTTCAACAGTCATTCCGCGTGTGCTGATCTCTGATGCGGTTATATCTCCGCATCTGCCATGAATATAAACGGCGCATTTTGCGGCGCTGTAACAATCCATTCCCTGGGCAATAAACGAGCCGATCATACCCGTCAGCATATCGCCTGTGCCGCCCATTGCCATCCCGGGATTCCCGGTTGTATTTACAAATACCGAATCACCGTTCGTTACAACGGTATTCGCGCCTTTTAAAACAAGCACGCAGGAATTGCTCTTTGCAAATGCCCTTGCACATTCGATTCTGTCTGACTCCACCTCGGCAACACTTCCGCCGATAAGGCGAGCCATCTCACCGGGATGAGGCGTGAGCACCAGCGGCGCGTGAGCGTTCTTTAATACATCTATATTCGCCAGTATGGAATTTATGCCGTCAGCGTCAAGTACAACAGGCACCTCGCATTCCCGTATGACCTGATTGACGATGACCTGCGTATCGTCGTTATTTCCCAGACCGCAGCCGAGCGCAACACAGTCCGCCCATTTCAGCTCCTCCAAAATTCGGGTAAGCCCGCCCATGGAAAGCGTTTTATCCTCATTCTCGCTTAAAGGAGCAAATATCGGCTGCATCAAATGCGAGGTCATAACGGGATAAACGGACTTCGGAAACGCACATTTCAAAAGTCCGACTCCGGTTTTCAGCGCTGCTTTTGCGCAGATAACTGCCGCTCCGGGCATCAGATAGCTGCCGCATAGATTGAGCAGATGACCGTTCTGCCCCTTGTTTGCATTAACATTCCTTTTATGAAAACAGCTTTTAACAAAGTTTTTTGTTATGGTAAGTGGTGAACCCGATGTGTAGCAGTCATCGGGTATTCCTATATTGACAACAACGGTTTTGCCGCAGTAATTGTTTGCAGGCGGCAGAACGTGGCAGTATTTCAGGGCCGAGATCGCAATGGTGAGATCCGCTTTTACGGCTTTGAACACTGCGCCTTCAGAAGCATTCGTGCCGCTCGGTGTATCCACAGCAACAACGATTGCTCCGCTGTTATTGACCGCGTTAAAAACACGGTCAAACGGCTCTTTCGGTTCTCCGTGGAATCCGATTCCGAAAATGCAGTCAACGACAAGCACATTGCTTAACTGTGCCTCTTCAAAAGGCACAACCGCAACGCCTGCTTTTTCCGCCTCCTCCAGATACATCTGGGGCTCTTTGATCTGAGGAAATTTATCAGCAATCACGATCTCCGGCACAGCGCCGTACTGCTTAAGCAGCTTCGCGATAACAAAACCGTCTCCGGCGTTTTTTCCGTTTCCGCAGACAACGGAGACCTTTTTGCCGGATATTAAACCGCCGTAATACTCTGTTATTTTTTCAAAGCACTTCTCGCCCGCTCTTTTCATAAGCTGCGCTTCGGAAAAATATCTTTCAAACGCGAGCGTTTCAGCCTCTTTTATCTGTTTTGAAGTTAAGATCCTCATATTTACTCCCACAAAATAACAACGGCAAAAGCATATTCCCCGTCATGGCTTATTGAGACATCACAGTTTCGGAGATCGGCAAAATAGGGCTTCCCTTTGGCGTCATGCAGGAGCTCAACCGTGTTGAGCCGCCTGTTTATGCCCGTGCCGAGCGCCTTGAAAAGCGCTTCCTTTGCAGCAAAGATCCCGGCAAAGCTTTGAGGGGTTCTGCAATATTCACGCTCACACGGCGTAAAAACGCTTTCCAGAAAGTGCGGATTTGCTATGCTTTTTTCGATACGCGAAATCAATACGATATCATTTCCTATTTTAAACATTTATTCACCGATCGGTTTTACAACGAAAGAATTTCTGTAAGACAAAACAAATAATTTGCGGTGCTTTGGCGTGGGTATCGGTCCGCAGGAATTTGAGCCGGCGCCCATCATAAATCCGTCTATCTGCACATTCGTTGTATCATATTCAAGCAGATCCTCTTTATGCGTTGCCTTCGCGCACTGCTGCGCGCTGAAGTGGCTGGCGTTGAAGGTAAAGGGATTTGCGCTTTCAAAGCGCAGTCCCGTTCCGTCTGTATCGGTAATTTCAGCATAATAGGTATTATATCTCATTCCGCTTTCCTGAGGCATGATATGACGGCTGTGCATTTCGCATACATCAAGCTGATCTTCACGTATAACAGCCTGCTCATGGTAATCCGAAAGAGACTCTGTATCACAGCCGAAATATCTGACCTTTGAAAAGCTCTTCGGCATTTCCACGGAAATACCGAGTCTGGGAACAAACTTGAACGGAAGATGTTTAAAACCATAGTCCACGGCTATTTCGCCGAGCGCATTTACAGTGTATCTAATCTTAAAGGTTCCTGCGTAACTGTAAGCAGTGGTCTTAAGGCGGTAAACAGCATTTATGACTACGCAGCCGCCCTGCTTTTCATACGTGCACTTTTTCTTTGACCACGCGAGGTGATCCAGACCGTCTTTGTGCCATATGCGTTTCAAATTCATATCATTGTCAAGCGGAGCGCGGTAAAGATTCGCTGTAAAGCCTCTTTCATTTCCAAGCGGGATCTGGTTGAGCAGCTCCTTTGCGTTATAGATATAGCTTTCCATTTCGCCGGTCGTATAGTTGAAGGTAAGGCTGCCGTTTTTAAAGCCTACTATAATCCTGCCCTGGCTTTCGGAAACGGAAACCGCGTTGCCCGCCGCCGCATTCAGCACATCATTTTCATTTGCAGCATTGTATTTGGCGTTTATTACGATCTGCTCGCGCGCGATCTCCTTCTCACCGTCAAAATACGTAAATACAACCGAAGTGTGCCCTTTTTCGGTCAGCACAATACTTTTCTTTTCCGATTTCTGAGGCTCTATATCGATTTCAAAAGAGCCGGAATTCGTTTCTTTTCCATCGTTAAGAACGGAATATTCCACTCTGAACTGCGCGTTTTTAAAATAATAATGATTGAAGAATTCAAATTCCGAACCGATCTTGCGCTCTGCTCTGACAGGTCTGTAACACGCTTTCATCTGAAGCGCGCCGATGTGCGGAGTTCTGTCCGGGAAAAACAATCCGTCAACACAGAAATTGCCGTCATGCTTCCATTCGCCATGGTCGCCGCCGTAGGTATACTCGTATCTGCCATCTTCATGATACGCGGCATGATCCGCAAATTCCCAGATGCAGCCGCCCATCATGTTATCGCTTGAATAGAAGAGCTGCACATACGTTTCCAACTCACCTGCGCCGACGCCCATAGCATGCGCATATTCGCACAGATAAAACGGCTTTTCATAATATTTTGACGGCAGACCTCTTCCTGCGGCTATTTTTTTGCAGACGTTCGGCCATGTATACATCTCGGAATGAACATCATAAGACCAGCGTTTTGTGCGGCAAGCGCCTTCATAGTGTATCGGGGTCTTCGTCATTTCTTTCAGCTTATCGTAGCAATAATCCTGGCATCTGTATCCGCCGGATTCATTGCCCATAGACCACATGGTAACAGACGGATGATTTTTGTCGCGCTGATACATTCTGGAGACTCTGTCCCAGAAATGCTCTTTCCAAGCCGGATCTTTTGATATCAGGTTCGGCTTGTTTACCTCGCAGACGCCATGACATTCGATATCCGCCTCATCCACAACATAAACACCGTACTCATCACAGAGATCAAGAAACATGGGATCGGGAGGATAATGAGAAGTACGCACACAGTTTGCATTGTATTCTTTAAAGATTTTAACGTCCTGTTCCATATCTTCGGCGGTCATCACGTAGCCGGTTTTGGGATTTGTGTCATGATGGTTTATGCCGAGAAGTTTTATTTTTTTATTATTGAAGTAAAAAACATTTCTGTTGATTTCAACATGCTTGAAGCCTATTCTTTTTCGTATGATCTCACAGACCTCGCCGTTAACCGAAAGGGAGAGAATAAGATCATAAAGCTTTGGCGTTTCCGCGCTCCACTCGAGCACGTCAAGCACATCAAAAGTGATCTTATCCACTTTCCCGGGGCATACGTTAATGCTCTTTTCCGCGAGCACATTCTCCCCGTCTTTAACAGCTGCGCTGAAGCACACCTCGTCGCAGATCTTAAATACCGGCAAAACGTCCAGAAGATAGGTTCCGTCCGAATTGTGCTGCGTGCGCGCCTCAAAATCATAAATCGAGTTCTTTGAGGTTTTGGTTATGAAAACATCGCGGAAAATGCCGTTGTTTCTGAACATATCCTGCGCCTCAAGATACGTTCCGTTACACCATTTGTGAACAACGGCAACGACTTCATTTTCTCCGCCGGCAAGAAACGGCGTGATATCGAATTCACTTGTATTATGGCTGCCTTCGCTGTAACCGACATATTTTCCGTTTACAAAAAGGTCAAAACAAGGCGCAACGCCCAAAAACGTAATGATATAATTGCCGTCTATATCGCCGAGCATAAACTTCTTTATGTAAACGCCGACAGGGCAATCGGCCGGAAAATTGGGCGGATCACAATCAAACTGATATCTGGTATTTACATAGTACGGCTTTTCATATCCCGTAAACTGCCAGCAGGACGGAACGGAAATCACATCCGTTTCTTCTATCTCGGTATCAAAGCTTTCGGGCATATCAGAGCGTTTTGCATAGTATTTGAAATTCCATTCGCCCGAAAGAACAGCAACCATGGAGGAATGATAGCGCTCTGTTCTTATATCGGTCTCAAGCATCTCCTTTTCCGAAGAGAAGGGAATAAAATAGGATCTCGGCTCAAGGATATTATCCCTGAACATATTGAAAGTTTTATAATTGTCTTTTTTCAGTTCGTAGATCATAAATACACCTCAAAAAATAACACTGAAAATGGTTCTCATATTCCGAATAATTATAACATAATTAAAACAAATATGTAAATACCTTTACTTATTTATTTTTTTGAGTTAAAATAATTAATAAAGCGCTGTGAAAACGCTGAAAGAAAATGTATAAATTCAGCCTGTTTTAAATATATATTACCAAGGACGGTGAAAGCCTTGATTGGTAATGTAGACAAAAGGTGCATAGAGATAGGCGAATATATAAAGGATACCGGCGCAACGGTCAGGCAGGCGGCATCCGTTTTCGGAATAAGCAAATCCACAGTACATATTGACGTAACAAAACGCCTTCATGACATAGATAAAATCCTTTATGATGAAGTCAAGGCGGTTTTGGAGGAAAACAAGGCGCAGCGGCATATCCGCGGAGGGATTGCCACGCGCGAAAAATACAGCAAAATGAAGAAAAAACAATAGCATCGGAGGAATTTTAAATGAGCATTTCTTTTATTGGCTGCGGAAACATGGCGGGCGCCATCATCAGAGGGATACTATCGGCAAAAGCCGTAATGCCCAAAGAGGTATTTGCGTTTGATACGGACACGGAAAAAGCAGATCAGCTTGCAGGAGAAACCGGCATCTGCATCTGCGAAAGCGCTTCTGATGCTGCTGTATGCGGAGATTATATCGTTCTTGCCGTTAAACCAAATGTAATTGAATCCGTCATTAAGGAAATCGACCCTGCATTACAGGAACAAAAAACGATCGTTTCCATTGCCGCGGGCAAGACCATCGCTTTTATTGAGAGCTGTTTTTCCGAGAAGCACAGAATCATAAGAGTTATGCCCAACATAAACGCCAAGGTAAGCGCTGCCTGCAGCGCGTTCTGCGCAAATGACACAGTACAAAATGAAGATAAAAAGTTTATAAAAAAGATATTCGGCGCCGTCGGAGAGATAACGGAGCTGCCCGAAAGCAGCTTTCCGCTTTTCGGTGTTATAGCCGGATGCGTACCCGCGTTTGCATATATGTTTATCGACGCAATCGCCAGAGCAGGCGTTGAAAACGGAATGAGCAAATCAGATGCTCTGAAATTTTCCGCTCAGGCTGTTCTCGGCAGCGCAAAAATGGTGTTGGAGAGCGATGCGCACCCCTATGAGCTTATCGACAGGGTATGCTCACCCGGCGGAACAACGATCGAAGGCGTTATATCCCTTCAGGCGGACGGCTTTGAAAGCGCGGTACACAATGCCGTAAACAAAGCGGTTGAAAAGGACAGGCTGCTGTAATTAAAAAACAAAAATCCCGCAGCGCGTGTGTAAACACCGCTGCGGGATTAAAATTTATAGGGTAGTTTTAAACAAGCATAAAACGGATACAAGCAAAGGTCTATTCTGCCATGGACGTGTTATACAGCACAGGATCACCGTTTGCGATCCAATAATCAAGCGTGAAGCAGTTGGAATCAACGACCAAGCGCACATCAGCGCCCGGAGCAACGTCCGTAGGACGGATCTCACCGCTTGCCAAAGCTGCGTAGACCTCATCATACGCTGCTTTTATTTCCTTTGCTTTTTGCAGCTGCGCTTTCTCCTGCTCCGTTTCCGGTTCTGTTTCAGGCACATCTATGTTTGTCAGATAAATTCCGTTATTGGAACAGTCGCCGACATATGTATATCCGCCTTTAAACTCCTGAAGGCAGGCTTTGACTGCGGAGCCGTAATCCTTAACCGAAGTGGAGATATAGTGATCCCAGCCGGACTGCCAGTTTTCCGCCCCGATCGCAAGCTTATCAAAGCTGTAATTCCAGGTTGCGTCTGAAACGGCATTGCACTCCGGGTTTCCGCCAGCATAAACAACCGATACGCCCTCATTATACATTTTTTCAACAACAGCCTGATAACGGTTCACCATTGTGTAGGTAGTTGTGGGAAAATACTCGTTTTCCATAACGATATCCGTGCTGAAGCCGTCTTCATCGGCGGTTGACCAGTGAGAAAAGATATATCCCTCCTGAGGCACAGCCGCACTGACCGAAACAACGTCATTGGTAACATATGATCCTGAGCCTGTAGATTCTCCGTTGCCGCCCTCGCCGGTAACAACCGTTACATTAAATGTGGGCGCACCGTTTTCAACATAAACAGGAGTAAGCGTGATGCCCTGGGTTGCATCGGAAACATGCACCCATGTATCCTTCGCATAGATATCATCAATCGCGTCCGGCTCCTGCGTACTGATCTCCCAGTGGTCGAAAACCATGCCGTTTTCGGCAACAGGGGCAACAACATTGCAGGAATCACCTGCCATGATATACTGTGCGGAATAATCGGAGCCGTCCGTATTCTTTACAATAACGGGATACGTTGTGCTTTCAGCGTCTCTGTAAACTGCGGTGATGGTGCAGTCACATTCCTCAACGAGCAGATTGGTTTCACTACCCGTCTCCGTTGAAAGATTGACCTTGCTGTCTTTTACGCCCTGCGTATTACTTTTATAATCCCAATGGTCAAACACCTGACCTTCGGGCGCAGGATCCGCTTTTACCGTTACATTCTGACCCTCTGTATACGTACCCGAGCCGGTGCCGTTTTCAACTTTGACAACAAAAGTTTTTTCGCTCTGCTCATCTATTTTTTCGTAATTTGCCGTAAGGGTGAAATCGTAGTTATAATCAAGCAAAGGAGAATCGTAATCCGCGTAATCCATGGTTACGGGTATGCCGAGCTGTTCGGCGGCATACTGCGCGCCCTGAACAAATCCGGCACCGTATGAACCCGAATTTTCGGAATTTACCGAGCCGAAATAACCGAGCTTTGTGTTACCCGAAAGCACAGCATAATATCCTGCCAGAAAACCGCTCTCAAGAGAATCAAATGAAACGCACATAACGTTTTCAATATACGCATCAATATCGCTGTTTTCAGGATGAGGAATACCGTCCACAAGAATAAAATCAACATCGCTGTACTGCCTGGACGCCTCAAACGCGGCAACCTCAAAAACTTCACCGGGAAGAATGATGAACTTTGCACCCTTTTCAACAGCCAGATCTATGTACTGAAGGGCCGTCTCCGTTGAAAGTTCCTCGTCTTCCTCCACATACGGCTGATAATACCTGTATGAAATTTTTTTGCTTTCCTCAGAAACAACGGTGTTGGCATTTTCAACGTAATCTACTATACCGCTCCAAGCGCTCTCATTATAAGCACCGTCGGCAACCGTACCGCCGTCCGTTATCATAACAATATCATATGTTAAATTTTCCGCGTTTGAACAGCCTGCAAACGCAAGCGAGCACACAACTGCCAAAACAGCGCACATAAACACCGAAAATACTTTTTTCATTTACCGTAAGCCCTCCGACAGAAAAGAATATCACTAGTTAATAATAACAAAATTCATATAACATTGCAATAGGATTTTATTGATTTAACACTTAAAAACCTATATAATGGTTAATGAAAGAAAGCAGCGGAGGTGTTAAAATGCTTGAAAAACAGCTTGCATATATCAGAAGCATTACTGATTTTGAGCCGGAGACCGCTGTTGTGCTCGGTTCGGGACTCGGCGGCTTTGCGGAAAATATAAAAGCGCAAACAATAATCGATTACGCCGATATTCCGGACTTTCCCGTATCTACCGCGCCGACGCACAAGGGCAGATTTATCTTCGGTACTCTTAACGGCATTAAAGTTGCCGTTATGCAGGGGCGGGTTCATCTTTACGAGGGATATTCCGCAGCACAAGTCGTTAAGCCCATAAGGCTTCTGCGCCTGATGGGCGCTGAAACGCTTATTCTGACAAACGCCTGCGGCGGGATTGGAAAACAGCTTAAACCGGGTGACCTTATGCTGATCGACGACCACATCTCAAGCTTTGTTCCCTCTCCCCTCACAGGAAAAAATGACGATTCTTTGGGAGTCCGCTTTCCCGATATGAGCGAGATCTACAGTGAAGCTTTGAAAAAAGCGGCGTTTGACGCGGCGGCAAAAAACAGCATCGAACTGAAACGCGGTGTATATCTGCAGCTTCCCGGTCCCGCATTTGAAACAAAGGCTGAAATAAAAATGTGCGCCGTTCTGGGCGCGGACGCTGTTGGGATGAGCACCGCCATAGAAGCGCAGGCGGCAAAGCACTGCGGCTTTGATATTTGCGGCATAAGCTGCGTTACCAATTATGCCTGCGGAATAAGCAACAAGCCGATCACCTCTGAGGAAGTATCAGAGACTGCCCAAACGGTATCCGAACGATTCAAATCCCTTTTAATAACACTTACAGAGAATATACATTATGGAAAATATTAAGACAGAAAACAAAAAGCTTTATATACTTGACCAGACCCTGCTGCCGAACGAAGAAAAATATATTGAAATGAAGAGCCTTGACGACTGCTGCGAAGCAATAAAAAAGCTCAGGGTGCGCGGCGCTCCGGCAATCGGTATCTTCGCTGGTTATGCGCTTGCGTTCTTCGGCGAAAAAGATATGGAAAACGCAAAATCCGCTCTGGATTCGGCAAGACCCACTGCAGTCAATTTAAGCTGGGCGACTTCAAGGGTTCTGAATGCCGTCAAAGACGGGAAAAACGCTCTTGAAGAAGCCGATGCCATCCGCAATGAAGACATTGAAATGTGCCGCAGGATAAGCGAATACGGCTTATCTCTTCTTAAAGACGGGGACGGAATTTTGACGCACTGCAACGCGGGCGAGCTGGCGACTTCAAAATACGGAACAGGTCTCGGACCGCTTATACTCGGAAAAGAAAAGGGATATGATTTTCACGTCTTTTCAGATGAAACAAGACCGCTTTTGCAGGGCGCGCGCCTGACAAGCTACGAGCTTGAAAAGCATGGCATAGACGTTACGCTGATATGCGATGATATGGCTGGATACGTGATGAAAAAGGGGCTTATAAACGCCGTGCTCGTAGGCTGTGACAGAATTGCGGCGAACGGCGACACAGCGAATAAGATAGGCACAGCTTCCCTTGCGGTACTTGCGAAATACTATAATATTCCGTTTTATGTGCTCGGTCCGTATTCCACGATTGATCTCAACACCCCGACCGGCGATGAGATCACGATTGAGGAACGCGAGCCGGACGAAATAAAGGAAATGTTTTTTGAAAAGCCGACGGCGCTGAGAGAGACGAAATGCTTTAACCCCGCGTTTGACGTTACGGACGCGGAGCTTATAACCGCTATCATTACGGACAAAGGCATCATCAGACCGCCTTTTACGGAAAATTTAAGAAAAATAATAGAAAGCTGATTGGATATGATAAGATTTTACAACGGCAGAGTCCTGACACTGAAAAACGGTTTTGACATAACGGACGATGAAGTATGGACAAACGGAAACAAAATAGAATTTATCGGCAAGAACCGCAATATTAAGGCGGACAGAGAAATTGACCTGAAAGGCAATCTGCTTATGCCCGCTTTCAAAAACGCGCACACACATTCGGCAATGACCTTTGCCCGCAGCCTCGCGGACGGTCTGCCGCTTCAAAAATGGCTGAACGAAAAAATATTTCCGCTTGAGGCAAAGCTGACGGGTGATGATATTTACACGCTCTCACGCCTTGCCTTTCTGGAATATCTTACGAGCGGAATATCGGCTTGCTTTGATATGTACTATTTTCCGCAGGCAATGGCAAAAGCAAGCGTTGACGCAGGATTCAGAACCGTTATGACCTGCGGACTCAATTCATTTAAAGAGAGCGTTGAACAGCTTGAGGATTACTACGACAGATTTAATCATTACGATGAGCTGATCTCATACAAGCTGGGCTTTCATGCCGAATATACATGCACAAGAGAGATTCTTGAAGGGGTTGCTAAACTGGCGGAAAAATATGAAGCGCCGGTTTTTATGCATGCAAGCGAAACAAAAAGCGAAATCGAGGGCTGCATGGAAAGATACGGCAAAACACCTGCCGCCTTGTTTGACGAACTCGGTATCTTCAATTACGGCGGCGGCGCGTATCACAGCGTGTGGGTAAATGACCATGATCTTGAAATATACAAAAAGCACGGCGTGTGGGCTGTATTGAACGCAGGCTCAAACTGCAAGCTTGCGTCCGGCATTGCGCCTGTTGTGAAAATGCAGAAAGAAGGCATAAAGCTTGCTGTTGGAACGGACGGACCGAGCAGCAACAACGCACTGGATATGTTCAGGGAAATGTATCTGATATGCGCGACACAGAAACTGGCAGAAAAGGACGCATCGGCTTGCAGTGCAGAAGATATCCTTTACGCTGCAACCGTAGGCAGCGCGCGCTGTATGGGGCTTTACGACTGTGATATAATAGACATAGGAAAAGCCGCCGATCTGACGGTAATCGATCTGAATTCGCCTAACATGCAGCCGATCAACGACATTGTTAAAAATCTTGTTTACAGCGGCTCAAAATCAAATGTGAAGCTCACGATGGTAAACGGCAGGATACTTTACGAAAACGGTGTATTTCCGGGAACGGACACAGAGAAGATCTATTGCGAAGCGCAGAAGATAACGGACAGACTGAAAAAACACATTTAACACATATAAAGTATTAATTACATTATTACGGCGCCTGTTTTTTCAGGCGCTTTTGCTTTACGAAATTTCCAAAAAAATTTTTTGAATAACTATTGACAATGGTGTCAATACTGTATATACTGTGTATATACAGTTAACTGTTCAGGAGAATAATCTTATGTTGATTTTTATTAACAATCAAAGCGGCGTGCCTATTTACGACCAGATCTACCAGCAGGTCAAGGCGCAGATCATAAGCGGCGAACTGGAGGAGGACGCTCCCCTGCCGTCTATCAGAAGCCTTGCAAAAGAGCTGCACATAAGCGTAATCACCACGAAGCGCGCTTATGAGGAGCTTGAAAAGGACGGTTTTATATACACTGCGCCCGGCCGCGGCTCATTCGTGGCTCAAAAAAACACGGAGCTGCTGAAAGAGGAGAATCTGCGGCAGATCGAGGAGCACCTTGACACAGCGCTGAAGCTTGGCGCAGCCTGCGGATATTCCACGGACGATATTATAGGCATTCTGAAAACGCTTGACGAGGAGGAACAGTAATGAACGCTGTTGAAGTTTCAGATCTTACTAAAAAATTTAACGGCTTTACGCTTGACAATGTAAGTTTTACACTGCCGGCAGGCTGTATTATGGGGCTTGTCGGTGAAAACGGAGCCGGAAAAAGCACAACATTAAAGCTGCTGCTTGGCATGCTCAGCAAGGACAGCGGCAGAATCACAATAATGGGCAGTGACGAAAAGCATGTTTCTAAGGACGATATAGGCGTTGTTTTTGATGAATGCCGGTTTCACGAGGCGTTCACCGCAAAAGACATAAATCTTGTTCTTAAAAACATATATAAAGACTGGAGCGAAGAAGAATTTTTCAGCTGCCTGAAAAGATTTGACGTACCGCTAAATAAAAAGATCCGCGAATTTTCACGCGGAATGAAAATGAAGATTTCCATTGCGGCGGCAATTTCACACAACGCAAAGCTTTTGCTACTTGACGAGCCGACTTCAACACTCGACCCCGTTGTGCGTGATGAGATACTTGATATCTTTTATGACTTCATCAGCGATGAAGACCGCTCCATCATCATATCATCACACATAGTGAGCGATCTTGAAAAAATATGCGATTACATTGCTTTTATGCATAAGGGCAAACTGATATTGTTTGAGGAAAAAGACAGACTGCTTTCAGAATGCAGGCTTGCACAGCTGAGCGAAGCCGAATTCGCAGCCGTAAACAAAAAAGATGTGATCGGCAGCCGCAAAACACCATTCGGCATCACTGCCGTTGTTAAAGAAAGCGCGGCGGCAAACATCCGAAACACACAGAGGATCAATCTGGAGGAGCTGTTTGTATATATGATAAGGGGGGAGCGCAAATGAAAGGACTTTTGATTAAGGACGCAATTTTAATAAAAAAATACTGTGTATTTAATTTTATTATATCTATATTGTTTTTTGCGATATCCGTTGCGGATGCGGAAAATCTGATGTTTTCGCTTGTGTCAATAGTACTTATCTCACTGCTTCCGATAACAATTAACGCTTATGACGAGCAAGCTAAATGGAATACGTTTGAAACAACACTGCCTATAAGCAGAAAAACAGTTGTACTTGAAAAATATGTTTTACTTTTAATCACCGTACTGCCTGTTACTATAATATATTCACTGGTAAAACTTATAATAAGCGGTATATCTTCAGAAGAGTTCTTCTTATATGGAGCGGTCATGCTTTTTACAGGCATAATCACGCCGTCAGTTACCATTCCCGTTATATTAAAATTCGGATATATAAAAAGCAGAATGATCAGTATAGTCATCATTATCATATTTGCCGCCGGCGGCGCTGTCGCCGCAAACATAACGGGCCTTGCAGACATAAAAACAGATATTTCCGCTTCGGTTCCGATCATGCTTTTTGCCGGATCGGCAGCCGTGTTTACGATCTCATATCTGATATCAAATGCTGTTTACAGAAAAAAGGAATTCTAAAGCAAACCCCTCGCGGTGTTGTTCCGCGAGGGGTTTTACTTATGATTCAGATAAAAATGATTGAAGCGGCAATCAGATACTGCCCGGCGTAATAAAGGAAATGATTGAGGAAAAGGTGGAACGGTTTATCCCAGCCGCGGCTGAAATAGGTGAAGTTCAGCACAACGTCGGACAATGTAAACAGCACGGAGCCGACTGCCATAACGATCATGGACTTTTCCTGTGTTACAAAAGCGGCAAAAATAGAAACAACAGTCGTCAGCGTAAGGAAGATAACATAGGCAAGCACGACTTTTCTGTATTTGCCGTAATGCACTTTCATCATATTTGCCGAAAATACGGTTGTGCAGGCTATTGCAACGGCTATCGCAACACAGATCAGCACCCACCACCACTTAAATCTGTTGTGGTAAATGACCGCACCGGAATAAAATATATGACCGACAAGGAAAAACAGGAATCCCGCTTTGAGATACGAATTCGCATCCTGCGGATATATGTATTTCAGGTCAAGCGCAATATCGCCGCACAGACCGAGTATGCCGCCCATAATGAGCAGCGAACCGTAAGCGGGATAATTATGCGGATTCGCGTTGAACGCAAAGCACATCGTAAGCAGATAGCACAAGCTGGAGGCTATCTTAAAGAAAAGGTTTTTAATACTTGCTCCCTTTGCTCTGAAGAACAGGAAAACCACGGAAACAACAAGACCAACGGATAATGTTACATAGTAGTACGGCATGGCATAACACCCTCCTGTGATTGAATTAAAGCTTTAAAAGCCTTTCTTTTTCTTAAGTATATCACAATCAGGGGTATATCTGCAAGTACCCAAGCGCACGGACCTGCAAAACAGACCGCTGCAAAGCCGAAAACAGGCGTGAAAAGATAGGCAACAAGTATTCTGCCGACAAGCTCGCCTGCTCCGGCAACGGTGTTTGCATATGTAAATCCAAGCCCCTGAAGCGTGTTTCTGAACACATAAAGGACAGCGACGAACACATAACAGCCGCCGATCGTGTAAAGATACTGCCGGGCATAGGAAAGTATCTGCGCGTCAGGCTTATCAATAAACCACTGCACCGCATACGGACCGGCAAAAATGAGCACGGCGCTGCAAACGACAGAAATAACAACATCCAGTATAAATATATTTTTTACGGATTGCAGTATGCGCGCATATTTCTTTGCTCCGTAATTCTGCGAAACAAAGGTGGAGTTGCTTACGCCGAGACCGCTCATAGGTATGTTCATCACCTGCTCCACTCTGCCTGCTGCGGTAATCGCCGCTATTGCGGAAGAACCGAAAGCGTTGATAGCTGTTTGCAGGATCATAGATCCTATGGAAGTAATCGTGAATTGCAGCGAAACGGGTATGCCGAGTTTCATCTGCTCCCAGCTTATCTTTCCGCTGATTCTCAGGTCTGATGATCTGATGTCTAACCCTTTTTGCTTTTTCAGAACATAAATGCCGGCAAAAACGGCGGCTACAAAATAAGAAAAAACGGTGGCTATAGCAGCGCCTTCAACTCCCATTCTAAATCTGCCTACAAGTAAAATATCCAAAACAAGATTTACGATAACGCTGACAACAAGAAAGCATAGCGGCTTTTTACTGTCTCCGAGGGCACGCGCTATTCCTGTGAAATTATTGAACAGCATCTGTATCGGAACGCCGAAATAAAGAATATTTATGTAAGCTGCCGAAAGCTCTATGATATTATCAGGTGTGTTGATAAGGCGCAGAATAGGGTCAGAGATGACATGCGCAACGACAGCGATTATCACGCCAATAAGGAACGAAAGAGATATGCTGTTTCCAGCGTATTTATTCATAGCCTTACAGTCCCCTGCTCCGAACTTCTGGGCAACCGGAATCGTGAAGCCGCTTGTCAGTCCCAGCGCAGTGCCTATAATAAAACTGTTTATCGAACCGATATTGCCGACTGCCGCAAGCGCGTCAGTGCCTACAAATCTGCCTACGATTATGTTATCCACAAAATTATATGAATACTGCAAGAGCGAGCTGAGCATGATGGGCAGCGCAAACACAACCACTGCTCTTACGGGTCTGCCGCTCAGAAGATCGTTTTTCATGCCGCGTACCTCCGTTTTCAAACAGTATACAACCACCGTAGAAAAAGTCAATACCATTTGAACAATAAAAAAATATATGTTAAAATCAGTAGGGAGGTGTGCGCTATGATAATATTGCTCGCAGGCGCTACCCACACCGGGAAGACGCTTTTGGCACAAAAGCTGCTTGAAAAATACAAATATCCGTACTTATCGCTCGACCACCTGAAAATGGGGCTAATACGGAGCGGCAATACAGCTCTCACGCCGCTTGATGACAATGCGCTTACGCCTTATCTCTGGAATATTGCCTCGGAAATAATTAAAACGGCGGTTGAGAATAAACAGGATCTTATTATTGAGGGCTGCTACATACCGTTTGACTGGAAGAAAAGCTTCAGCGGCGAATATCTGAAAAATATAAAATATATATGCCTGATCATGACCGAAGATTACATAAACAACCATTTTGACCTGATAAAAAGCAATGCAAACGCAATAGAAAAGAGAGTAGATGATTCCGCTCTTTGCAAAGAAGAACTGATAAAAGAAAACCTGCATAACCTTGAAGAAGTGAAAAAGTACGCCCTGCCGTATGTGCTTATCGACGGAGAATATAAAATTGATATAGATTTATTATAAAAAGTCACCACTAAAAAGAGGATTATAATATGGATCTTGAAAATATAGAATGGCTCTTTTTCGATCTCGGATATACACTTATTAACGAGGACAATGCTCACAGAAAAAGAATAAATGACTGCATTACATATCAGCAAGAGAATTACGGTAAACTTTTTACATATGAGCAGGTATATAACGAAATATGCAGAGCATCTTCAGAATACCGTCAGCAGTTTTACGGTGCAATGGAATCCCTCGGAATAAAAGAAAAAACGCCATATCCTAAAGAACTTGAATTTCCGTTTAACGATGCTGAAAAGGTGTTAAAAGAACTGAATAATAAATATTCAATAGGGATTATCGCAAATCAGTCTGCCGGAGCGCAGGGACGGCTGAAAAATTTTGGTCTGAACGATTACATTGATCTATGTATATCTTCGGCAGAGTTAGGCATTGCAAAACCTGATTTAAAAATCTTCAAACTTGCTCTGAAAAAAGCATGCTGTTCTGCCGAAAATTCCGTTATGATAGGTGACAGACTTGATAATGACATTTTTCCTGCAAAACAGCTTGGTATGAAAACGATTCATATTAAACAGGGCTTCGGCGCATATCAGGCACCTGTATCTGAAGAATATAAAGCCGATATTACGGTAAACAATTTAACTGAATTATTAAAATATTTATGAGGTAGATTATGACTGAAAGAGAAACAATCATCAGACGATGGTTTGATATGTGGCTTGGGCAGGACTGCTCCGGCATTGAGGAAATTTTCACTGAAGATGTGACCTACATCGAAAGCTGGGGTCCGAAATATGAAAGCCTAAATGCTGTCCGCCACTGGTTTAAAGAGTGGAACACACGCGGCAGAGTCCTGAAATGGGAGATAAAACAATTCTTTCACAAAGACTGCCAAACTGTTGTAGAGTGGTATTTTAAAAACACGTTGAAGAACGGAACTACTGAAGAATTTGACGGCATGTCCCTGATAATATGGTCTGACAACAACAAGATATGCTTTTTAAAGGAATACGGCTGCAACATAAAAAACTATGATCCGTATAAAAACGGCGAAATCCCGCAGTTCAGAGATGAAAATGCAATGTGGTTTTAAAATCCAGACAAAATAAAAGGCGGAGTGTTCCGCCTTTTTGTTTTGCCTATCAGAGCGTTTCCAGAAAGCGGTTTAACTCTTTTCTTGAACGGAACAGATAGGTCTTATCGGGATATTTTGCTTTGATCGACGCAAATTTTTCTTTGCGCGCTTTTGAATACTGCTTGTAAACAAGCCAAAGGAAAAATTCAGGATCGATTTTTTCAACGCAGCCTTTTGAAATGCTCTCCCTCACTCGTCCTTTGTATTCAACATTGCGTCTGAATGCCTGTTTCATGCAAACGAAGCGGTTAAAGCAGAGAATGATGATCCTATCAGCCTGGCTGAGGCGTTCCTGCTGATAAAACTCGCCGTAATTCCCGTCTATGACCCAGCTTTCGTTTTGCATGAATTCCGCGACCATTCTTTTGCACGCTTCCCTATCTCTGAGCTGCCAGTTTTCACTGAAATTGACCGTGTCAAGATAAAGAAGAGGTATGCCGTAATGCCCGGCAAGCTGCTTTGCCAGAGTGGATTTTCCGCTTCCGCTGTAGCCCATAACTGCTATTTTCATAGTAAAATCCTTTCTGACTGAGACACAAGTCAACTATAAAATATAATCCGTTAAAAGTCAAGTGTATAAAACTTCGCCTTGAAGGTTGCGCTGCCGTCGATCTTGGAATACTCGCCCATATGGCGAAATTTAAGCCCGCACTTTTCCATTACCCTGCCTGAAGCGGGATTATCAACCGCGTGATTGGAACATATCTTATTTACGCCGAGTTCCTCGTGCACAAATCTGAGGATCGCTTTCATCGCCTCTGTTGTATAGCCGTTGCCCCAGCAGTCATAGCGGATATTGTAGCCCATCCCCCAGTATTCGGGCATTTTCGCATTCGGCCCTATTGAGCCGCTGCCTATGAGTTTGCCGTTTTCTTTCAGAACAAAGCCCCAGTTCCACTCTTTCTGATCCGTTTCCGCGGTTCTAAGCCACTGAACCTCCTGCTCAATGTCAGTAATCGCCGGATAAGACATGAATTTGTTTACACGAGGGTCACTCCCCCATTCAAAAACAGCCTGCGCATCGGCAACCGTCAAAGGGCGCAAAACAAGTCTTTGCGTCTTGATAATCGGTTCTTTGGGAATGAATACTTCATACATTTCAATCACCTCATAGATATAATATATTCAATCAGCGTCATACGCTGATTTATTCTGTATTCTTTGCCTGTTTTCATAAAGCCGAGCGACTCATAAAAATGGCAGTTTCTTTTATCCTGTTTTATGGTAAAAAGCTGATAAGTATCGGCATTTTTATATTGTTTAAACAGCTCTTTTACCGCGGCTTTTCCGATTCCTATATTCTGAAACTTATGCAAAACCGCAAAATCGGATATCTGCAAGTATTCTTCAAAATGTTTCACTTCAATGATTCCGACTTTTTCACCCTCATTGATTATCCAAAAGAACGAAACGTTATTTTTTTGAAATTTTCTTTTGAATTTCGGAAATGATTCCAGGACCGGGCTGATGCTGTCAAAATAGGTAAGAAACGTTCTGAAAAAGCCTCTTTTGATCATAATAAACGCTGAAAATATTTCACCGCTTGTAATTTTGCATAAATCTACATTCATCCTATCTTTCCTCTCCAATTTTTCTGAAAATATCCAGCATATGTATCGAAAGACCGACGCAGTCTTCACGCTCGCAGATCGCGTTCAGAAACTTCATATACTCGGCAAATTCTCTTTTGTTGAGGCGATTTAGCTTATTATCATAGAGATAGGAAAGCATATCTACGCCGACAAAATGCAGACGTGTAACATTATACGCTCTCATAAGCGCATCAATCTCCGGCTTTTTATAAAGGCAAAAGACCTCGTTGGGACTGGAGGCGGCATGATATTCTTCATTCATTCCGTATTTCTCAACATATTCAAGAATGCGCCTTTTATAGAACATTTTATACATAGTCGTATCGCTGTTACAATATGCGGCATAGATCACGCCGCCGGTTTTTGCAATGCGTATCGCCTCACGCAGCGCGCGGTGCTTCTCTTCTAAAGTAAACAGATGATACATGGGACCGAGAAGCAATACAATATCGTACGCACTGCTTTCAAGGAAGGAAAGGTCAACCGCATTGCCTTGGTAGATTTTAATATCGTGGTGGGGTTTGAGCTTCTTTTCAAATATTCCGATATTGTGTTGAACAAGCTCCACGGCTGTAACGGCATACCTTTTTTCGGCAAGCGCCACAGAATATCTGCCCGTACCTGCGCCAATCTCGGCAATCTTGGCGCCGGGGAAAAGATATTTTTCTATATATTTCATGGTTATCAAATATTCCGGCAGATGATTTTTTGAGTTAAGCCGCTTATCCTCATCATATTTTGAATAAAATTCTTCGATAATTCCCATTTCTATCACCGCTTTCATAAATAAAAAGCACTGACAAACGAATGACCGTTCATCAGTGCTAAAAGAATACAGCTTTGTAACAACTATAACTCCCGATGAACGCACGACAAATAAGCCCCTGCATATGGCACGGGCTGCTGTGCGTTATGGGAATTTACACTGAAAATAAACATAGCAATGACCTCTTTTTACAAAATAACATAACGCGTATAAAAAGTCAAGAAAAAAGCCGGTAAAAATACCGGCCTAAATTTTTTATTCACATACACTCTGATAAACGAGCTGCGGCGTTTCAACATCGGAGATCGCAAAGTGGAAATTTACCCCTGTTGCCTTTGACGCTCTTGCGATGATTTCAAGAAACTCATCGGTTTCCCTGCTGTCCGCCGAAAAAATGTCAAGCGCGGAATCAACAAACACATCCGTCAGATCATAATCGCTGGCGCACAGCCCCATCAGGAACCCGCTCAGAGCGGAAACGCTGTCGATCTCATAGTCCTTGGCGTTTATCAAGCGTATGGAACACGGAAGCTCATATGAAAGCTTATCTGTGCAATCCACATAAACTACGTTTCCGCCGCTCGTCTGGGCTGTTGCAACAGCCGCCTCCGCCATAATTTTTGTTTTCCCTATACCATTAATTCCTGTTATGTATTCTACCATAAACAGCACCCCTTAAAATTTATATATCGGTTGGCTCCGATATATTCATCATAACGGATAATTTTGGATTTGTATGGAATAAAGTGTAAATCTTAAGTAAAAGAATTTTGAACAAGAAAAACCGACAATATTTTCACAAAGCAAATCTAATTAAGATCCTTTGACGGATCCAAAAGCATAAATTTTTTATAAACACTGCTGAACCATTTGTTAGACGGTTCAATACTCAAAACAAAATTCAGTCTGCCGAGAAGATGATGAAAATATTTGATTTCATCTGGCTTCCCATCCATGATAAAATCCTGCATTTTGCAATGCGATATACAGTCCGCGAGTCCGTATTTAAGAGCATAGAATATCTCCGCCCTAAGCTTGCGCTTATATTCCGCGGGAACGGAAAGCTTTTCATTAACGATAAGACCTGTTACACACTGCCGTCCGGATTCAACAGCAAAATGTGTCTTGCTCTCGTTAAGCTGAAAGCCCATTTTCTCAAGAAAAGATTCCGCTTTTTTATAAACATGAAAAAGCGGCTTATCGGAAGAAAAGGTCAGATCATCGCAGTATCTTGTATAATGAATGGCGTGTTTTTCACACCAGCTGCCGATGTAACAGTCAAAGTTGCGCATCACAATATTAGATATTGCAGGTGAAGTCGGCGCGCCCTGCGGCAAAGAATAATTTCTGCAGCACAGGGACGTTAAAATGTAGCCGATAAATTTAGGAAAATATCTTATATTAAACACAGCGTTGTAGACCCGATCGGAAGTTATACCGGCAAAAAAATCCGTGATGTCCAGTTTTAGTATGAATTTTTTACCAACATGCACAGAGGCATTCTCAGAAAGATTTCTGCCTTTTACATATGCAGTTGCGTATTGGGAGACCGGCAGTTTATAAAGAATCTCCCTCAGAATCTTCGTCTGGTAAAATTTCAGAACGTCATCAGGGGAATAAAGAATCCTATCTTTTCCGTTTTTCTTCTTAATAACGATTCTCTTATAATGTGAGGATGCGTTTTTTGAATAATCAAATAATTTTTTTCTGCTTGTGTTAAAAAAAGAGGCAAGCTGCCACGTATCAAAAATAAAAGGAAGATCATTGACAGATTTAAAATCAAGGACCATTTCGGAAGCTTTTTCATAACCGAATTTACGAACAAAATGAGCATCTGATTCATCAAAAAAAATATTACCTTGTTTAACAGTCATCATATCATCCTAAAAAATTAAAACAGCTTTCTGCGGCACAAAAAGTCCGATGAAAGCGCAGGCGAATCTATTAATCACGCAGTGATTTGCTATTCGCCGAAGCGTTATCCGGCAAGTGCTTCATTTATGAAGCTTTATATACATTCAGACAAACCAAGCGGCGACTCGCCGCCCTCCTCATTGCCAAGCAACAAGATGTGCGCTGCCGCGGAAAGCTGCTTTTGAGACCATTATAACAGATAATAATAATTCGTCAAGAATGACGTTTTTAAAATCTGTGGATATAGAGCCGCAAAAGCCCAGTTCCGTTGTCTTCCTGTGCCATACAGAAAAATTTCCATCCGTATCTTTCATAAAAAGACGTATGCTCTGTTATAAGATACAACGTATCTATACCCCTTTTATGCATATCAAGGCAAACATAATCCAACAAGGCGCCGGCAATTCCGTTGCAGCGGTAATCTTCCTCAACATAAAGAGCGCAAATATTAGGGGTCAGATCTTTTCTGTTATGGAAATCATTATCTATAACGCCGAGTCTACCGATTATCTTATTCCCGTCCATAGCTAAATACCATTGCGGCACCGATGCTTCATGTTTAACAGATAACTCCATGCAGTTCAAATACGCTTCAATGTCTACACCCCATTTATCATGGAACCAACGGGCGGCGGAAATGAATAAATTAGGATAAAGCGAGAGATTCATGATACTGTAATTCGGCATAATGAATACCCCAATTCGTAAAATAAATGAAAAAAGGAAGAAGCTCCGCAGAGAAACGGAGCTTCAAGAAGATG
>ERZ779894.755-NODE-755-length-36384-cov-5.946764_pt1 | contig 36384 bp, 32 predicted proteins | sample MGYA00511587_ERZ779894 | MGnify/ENA primary metagenome ERZ779894 (study PRJEB29588, sample SAMEA2160490) | human gut metagenome | biome: human gut; feature: human-associated habitat; material: faeces | place: Denmark | collected 2008/2010 ... | reverse complement strand
CCCGGGACTTAAAATCCCGTGGGTAGTGATACCCGTACCGGTTCGATTCCGGTCTGCGGCATTAGTTAAAAATGGGAGAAACGTTGAATTTACAGCGTTTCTCTTATTTTTTTGTTTTAAAATGTTTGAACACCTTTGAACACTTTATGATGAAATACCAAGATTCTGAAAAGCAAGCCTGTCATTCTTCCTCTTATTGACATTCCGCAAGTAATGCAATGTTGTAGCTGTCTCACTATGTCCCATTAAATAACTAAGGGTTGTAAGATTATTTCCGTCAAAAGCTGTTGAAGCATTGTAAAAGCGGATTTTATGACTGGAATGATAAGGAACACCGGCTTCTTTGCAATATTTCTTCAAACGGCGATTAAAGCTGTCTGTTGTCATAATCTCGCCGTTGGGTTCAAAGACATATATTCCATTTGGATTTAATTCCTTTGCTTTGTGAAGAATTTTAAGTGCTTCGTCTGTAAGGAACTGTTTACGGAATCCATGAGAAGTATTTCCTTTCATTTGATTTACTACTTTTACTTTTCGGCTTGAGAATGTTAAATCATCATTCAATGTACGTTCACAGGTCGCCTGTCTATGAAGATATACAAGCCTGTTATTGTAGTCAATATCTTCCCAACGGATAGCTTTTGTTTCTCCAACACGGATAAAAAGATAGAAAGATAACTGTATTGCAAGAGAATATGGCTCTATGATACACCGAAGATAATTTAATAACTTATGCGTATCATCACGGGAAAATACATTGTCACTTTGTACTTCTACTGGCTTATAGGTAAACTGTTTGAAATTCACATCAGAGACAGGATTATGTGATATAATTTCTTCTTCGATCGCATAACTCATTATTCCATTCAAAACAGAACGGGCATTACTGACTCGCTTGTGCGTGAACTGTCGGTCTTTTGTAGCTTCTCTGAAAAAGCGGATAAGCGTGATTGGTTTGATTTCGCCTATCTTCATTTTAACAAGTTCTGTATCTTTGAAAAATCTATTCCATTCAGATACATATTCTTGAATTGTTTTTGCTTTTACGGAAGTATAATCTCTTTTATACAAAAGCCATTCAGCATATAATTCTTCCAGTGTGATATTCTGACGGTTTTCAGCTTTCTGCTTTTCGATATAAAATCTGATGATTTCTTTTTCAAGGTTCTCTTTACTCTTCCTCTTAACAGGACGGCGTTTGTTAGGTTTGGTTTCATCGGGTAAATAAGTACGCCAGCTTTTTTCTGATTCTGAGTAATAAATTTCATATTTGTGATTCTCCAAGATTTTTTTATTTGCCATAATTTTAAAATCTTTGAAGACTTCATCTGTGGTCATGTTAGCACAGGTGGCTAACGTATTCAATAATGTTATATCTGAGAACGTAACGGGATTATCCATAAGATTCCCCCTTTACGCAAGGATTTTCTTTTTTTATTTTGATGTAGATAACACGGCTGTCCTTTAAGCATGAACCAGCAGATAAGAAAGCGTTGGTATCGTAAATTTGCCTTGTGTATTCTTTCTGAAAGACGATATTTTCTTTTTGTAAGTCATGTAAAATGTCTTCGGTCAGCATGACTTTTGTTTCGTGTGGAACTTTCAGATTTTGAGATTTAAAAAAGGCTTTTTTCTTATGTTCTTTCAAATCAAGGTCTTTTCCAAAATACTTGCTAAGATAACGACCTCTGTTTTCTTTGCTGTCTACATCAATGCGATTGATTTTAATAAATCCATGTGACCATAAATTCTGTAATTTTTCTTTTGCTATATACGGAAAATCAAAGAAAATAACATGATAATGGATTGCTCCACGCTTCTGTTTCTCCCACGTTGCAAGGTATTTTAATAACTGGGTTTTGGTATGGTACAAATAATAATTTAATCGCTGGATAAAATACTTAAATTCTCGGTTAGTTATCAGGATTTCCTGAATGTTTTCTTTAAATGTCAGCGTTACAAATTTTGTTTTGTTATCAAAGTTGCAGTCAACAATACGGGCAATATCCCAACGAGCCTGTTCGTAATGCTTCTGCTTGCGTTTTAAACTATCATATTGCTTATGAGCTGACATTTCATCAAATTTTTTTCGGTTACTTGTGTCTGTTAAATCTGCCTTTTCTTTCGAGTGAATAAAAATAGGGTTTTCGTAAATATATACTTCTTTTGTAGTAGGAGTTTCAATGATTTTCGTATTGTATGCAAAACACTCTTTTGTTTTGCTCACGAATCTCACCTCATATCCCAATTTTTGTAATGAATGTTCCGATTGTTTTCGGAAGATGTTGTTTTATATATCAAGTATAGAGGTCAGCCAGTTCAGCACCTATGACGTTGTCCGGCACTGACTGGCTGACATAGTAGGGAAATTATTTCATTCCCACTTTTCTGATATTGGAAGCTTCTGCTTTGACAGAAAGACGTCCATTATAGAGACTAGCCCAAGTATGTAATCCATCAAATGAGACTGGAATCTGCCCTTTTTGTTCAAGTTCTTCGTTGGTAACAATCGCTGTGTTAGCTTTAATGCCTACTTTGACTTTTTCAAACTTTAATTTTGGAAGAAGAACTGTATAGTAGAATCCTAATTTTTCTTTTGTAGAAAAGTCTACCCAGTCAGAAACTTCTACTAACTGAAATTCCTCTTGCAGTTTGTCTGGATTTAAAATAAAGTCATTTCCTCTAATCATCGTTTCACCTCCTTATAGATATCTGATTATCAGATATTAAGATAATCTTATGATAAAACAAGCATTGCAGAATGTCAATAGAAAATATCTGAATATCCGATAAAAAGATTGACAGAGAAAATTTGATGAAATATAATGTGCTTATAAAGGAGGTTCGCTATGAATAAAATAAAAGAATTGCGGAAAGAAAAGAATATAACCGTTGCGGAACTTGCAAAAGAATTAGGCATTTCACAAAGTATGCTTACGAACTATGAAAATGGAAACGGAACGCCGAGAGATGAATCTATATGGGAAAAATTATCACAGATATTCGGCGTGAGTAAAAGCCACGTTATGGGATTAACTACGGATATTGAAACAGCAAATAAGACAAAACAGTTGAAAGTGGTTGTGGATACATCTCAGCCGATCTCAATACAACCGAAGAATCAGACAGACCTTGATGTATTGATAAAACTGGATTTGATAGACAGTGAAGACATGGAAGAAGTGTCAGAATTTCTTGATAAACTGTTGGCAAAGAAGAAATATGAGGGACGGAGAGAATCAAACGTTAAATATGTCGTTGAGTAGAAAATGCTTTTCAGCCGACCACTTGCCCAGTCGACCCGCCGCCCTGTTAGGAACCGTCGCACTGGGCATCCTTGCGGAACGTTAGTTTGCGAAAATACGAACAAAAGAATATAAGGAGAGGGAATAGCCGATACTACTTCAAAAGCAGTAATAGAGTGCTATTCCTTTTTATTATATTCAATGGTTACAGTTCGGAACGGCTTGCTATTATTGTGCAAGTAATAAGTTGGATAATAGAGGTTGATTTCCAAGGTGGTAGGTGTACCGTTAATTTTGTTATGTTCGTTTTCAATGTCTTTGATTACTCCATCAATTCCCCAACATTTGTAAACAATTACAGTCAATTCAGTATCTCTGGTATCTGCACTGCTAAAGGATATGCTGTTAGTAATATGATAGCCCGGCAGTCTGAGATAATTATAGAGAACGGTCAGTAAACAGAGCATTGTGATTGTTGCTATGATTTTCTTTTTCATGTACATACCTCTTTTGTGTTATTAACAAGGGACTGACTATATAGTACCTCACTATATAGTGAATTACTACATAAAGATTTAATAAATATACTTTATGTAGAGGTGCGGAACATGAATTATGGACATTTAGAATTAAGAATAGAAGAACTGTTACAAGAAAAAGGTATCAGTAAGAATATGATTTGTAAGGAACTCGATATCCCAAGGTCAAATTTCAATAGATATTGCAGAAATGAATTTCAAAGACTGGACGCAAATTTAATCTGTAAACTATGCAACTATTTTGAATGTGAAATTGGTGAGTTAATTCGATATGTAAAAGAATAAAGTGATAAAAGGGTATGCGAAAATAAAAAATATTCGCATACCTTTTTAATTGAATATTTTATAAAATGGAATTATACTGTGTATAACATGAAACAGACAAATCGGTATTTGGGGAGAATAATGAATGGCAACATGGAGTGGTATAAGAAAAAAGTTGGAAACGGAATATCTGGCTCAAAGTCTGCAAGGTCATATTCAGTATTATGTAACATCATATAGTAAGAGTCCCGACCATGAGGGACGGGCGGCAATAAGATATGATGGAAAAGAAATCATCAAAGGATGCTATTGGAACAATTGGTCGAAAGCAGGCATGTTTCCCCAAGACGAAAAATATGAGAAACGCATAAAAGTAGAAAATGCGTATATGGACGATGTAGCTATAAAATTGGGAATTTTTGACCAACGCTGTTTTTATAATGCATTTGCAGAGTTTGATAATCAAGATATTGAAACAAGCCTTAAAAGTGAAAATTTAATCGTAAAAATATTTGCTGTATTGGATAGACGAGTTGGTAAACGGAGATTAAAAATTATGAAAGAAACAATAATGGACGAATCAGATACATTCCAAGAGTTTTATGCAATTCGGGTAAAAGCAGAAGGACTGTTATAAATTTCAGTTTATCGAATTAAGAAAAACGGAATTTAAGGAGGTGCTTATAAATGAAATTAGTAGATTTAGCAACAGGTTCTGATTGGATAGTGTGGATTGTCTTTGTGATATTTGCTGTATTTTCTATTATTTTACTTTCTGGACACGGGAGTTGGTTTATTTCCGGATATAATACGGCTTCAAAAGAAGAAAAGGAAAAATATGATGAAAAGAAGTTATGCAGAACAATGGGAATTGGAATGTCTATTATAGCAATTCTTGCATTAACTATGGGCTTGTTTGAAAATATTTTGCCTGCATTTTTTGTATATATTGCATTGGGGATTATTTTGGTTGATGTCGTAGTAATTATCATTTTAGGAAATACACTATGCAGAAAGTAACAACTTTTTAGTTTGTATGCGACAAACGTTTGAACACTTTTTGAACACCGCAACCGTGATGAAGTCTCCAAAGCCCCTTTCTATCAGTATTTTTGATTACTTAAAACGGTTCGATTCCGGTCTGCGGCATTATTTTTTTCTCTGAGATTTTTGTGAAGTCAATGTTTGCAAGAATCTCAGAGTTTTTTGTTTTATGCATTCCATTTGGAGGTAAGGATATTATTCAAAAAATAACGGCATTGCATCTCATCTTACGAGATACAATGCCGTTATTTTAAAGTCTTCACACTTTCATTAAAAGTGGACCTGGCGGGAATCGAACCCGCGTCCAAAAACCTGTCCCATGTACTTCTACTATCATAGTCAGTTATTTGACATTCCCTCTGCCGTACGAAAACTAACATCCTTACGGGTTCAGTAGCTTCATAATACGCCTGACGGCTCAAAGCTTTGCCGTCATCGTTTCTCACATAGTCGGTGCCAGATTCCTAAAGTGTGAGTGCTTCAGGGCTGACATGCAGCATTTAGGCTGCAGCTAATTCGAAATTATCGTTAGCGTTTAATTTTAAGTTTGCGATTTAACGCATCAGCCTACGGATAGCTTCTCCATCTTCGAGATCCCTGTCGAAACCAGTACAAGCCCTGATCAGGGTAGAGTAATAAATACTCTCTACTGTAACAGACACATTCTCTTGTGTGCTGTACATACTAATATAGTAAAAAGAAATATAAATGTCAAGTGATTATTGCGTTAAAAGAAGTGAAAAAGCAGTAAAAATTTAGCATTTTTAATATCATTTCACATATTTTTTATAAAGATAATTACTGTCAGACAGGGAAGAATGTGTTAATATAATAATATGAGTAATTATAAATCTTAACAAGAAAATTCGGAAAAAGGAGAGGTTTCTTATGCCAACAACATACGCACATTATAAATTCGGAAAAGAGGTGCTCAGCGCACTTCCAAGACCCCTTCAGAATTCTATAGAAGCGCATAGAGAGTTGTTTGATATTGGGTTACATGGACCGGATATCTTATTTTATTATAATGCATTAAAGAAAGATCCGGTGAATGAACATGGGCATACACTTCATGAACAATTTGCCGATGAGTTTTTCCATCATGCTGTTGAAGTGATTGAGAAAGCAAAAGATCCGGCAGCGGCTCGTGCATATATTTATGGATTTATCTGTCATTTTGCTTTAGACAGTGAATGTCATCCTTATGTTGAAAAAATTATGCAGGTAGGAAGAGTTTCACACAATGAGATTGAGATGGAACTGGATCGAATGATGCTGACGGAAGATTATCATGATCCTTTGCGCTATCTGACAGCAAAGCACATTCAGCCGAAGATGGAGTATGCGGAAGTGATCGCACCATTTTTCAAAGATGTAACAGCCGAGCAGATCTATAAGGCATTAAAAGGGATGGTTTTTTATCATAAGCTGTTTCTGGCACCGACATCTGGAAAGCGAAAAGCGTTGTTTCTTGGGATGAAGGCAGTGGGGAAATACGATTCATTGCATGACATAGTGATGAGTGTAAAGCCAGATCCGTTATGTCAGAAATATTGTAAGGTTTTAAAACGGCAATATTCAGGTGCAGTGCCGTTAGCTGCGAGTCTGATCGTACAGTATCAGAAGAAATTATTCCAGGATACACCGCTTCCGGAACGTTTTCATGAGACATTCGGTGCAGGAGAAGAGTGGGAGAAACTGCGCCTGTAGAGAATCGAAGAAAAGAGTAACAGACTGCTTGCCAGGAGAGATGCAGAAGAAGAGAAAAAGAGTCAGGAGAATGTAGATGAAGGAATTCGTTAAAGTGCAGGATATCACGAAAACTTATAAAATGGGTGAAGTTGAGATTCATGCAGTGGATCACATCAGCTTTTCGATTGAGCAGGGAGAACTTGTTGTAATCGTTGGACCAAGTGGTGCAGGTAAGACAACTGTGCTTAATATTCTCGGCGGAATGGATACAGCAACAAGCGGGAAGCTGTATGTAGATGGAAAAGATATTACAGCTTATAATTCCAAACAGCTGACAGGATACCGCAGAGATGACATCGGATTTGTTTTTCAGTTTTATAATCTTGTGCCGAATCTGACCGCATTGGAAAATGTTGAGCTTGCGTTGCAGATCAGTAAGGATCCGTTGGATGCACAGGCAGTTTTGGAGGAAGTTGGTCTGGGGGAACGGAAGAATAATTTTCCGGCACAGCTTTCCGGCGGTGAGCAACAGCGAGTTTCAATCGCGAGAGCATTAGCGAAGAACCCAAAGCTTTTGCTTTGTGATGAGCCAACAGGTGCATTGGATTACAATACAGGAAAATCAATTTTGAAATTACTTCAGAATATGTGTAGAGAAAAGGGAATGACAGTTATTATCATTACACATAATCAGGCACTTGCGCCGATGGCAGATCGATTGATTCATATAAAAAATGGACAGGTAGCAAGAATGGAATCTAATGAGAATCCGACTTCGATTGATGAAATTGAATGGTAGGGGATGTGGATGAAGAAAGCATTAAGAAAAAACTTTTATATGGAGATCCGTCATAGCCTTGGACGTTTTTTATCCATTTTCTTTATTGTTGCGATAGGATGTGCATTCTTTTCCGGAATCCGTGCATCAGAGCCGGATATGAGATATTCAGGAGATGCATATTTCGATGAGAAGAACCTGATGGATATTCAGGTAATGAGTACAATGGGACTGACAGAAGATGATCTGGATGCAATTCGTGCTGTGGATGGTGTATTGGATGCAGAAGGAAGCTATGCAACAGATGTACTTTGTACGATTCGGGGAAACCAGGTAGCAGTTCATGTTATGGCGCTCCAGGATAAGATGAATCAAGTTCAGTTAGAAGATGGCAGGCTTCCGGAAAAGGAAAATGAATGTGTAATAGATGCAGATTATCTGGATGGAAAGAATCTGAAGATTGGGGATAAGATCACATTATCGAGTGGGACTTCGGATTCTTTGGAAGATACACTTAAGACAGATATATTTACAATTGTTGGTACGGTCAGCAGTCCGGAGTATATTGCATTTCACAGAGGCAGTACAACAATCGGAAATGGAAGTGTCAGTGCCTTTCTTTGCGTTCCGGAGAAAGTATTTTCATTAGATGTGTATACAGAGATTACAGTGCAGGTTGAAGGTGCAAAGGAAGCAACTGCATTTACGAAAGAATATGAAGAACATGTGGATTCTGTGCTGAAAAAGGTTCAGGCAATTAAAGCGGAAAGAGAACAGGCCAGATATGATGAGATTACTTCGACAGCGCAGGAAAAAGTGGATGAAGCACAAGAAGAGTTAGCTCAGGCAGAGCAGGATCTGGCGGATGGAAAAGAAGAGGCAGAAGAAGAACTTGCAAGTGCAAGAGAGAAACTTGATGCAGCGCAGAAAGAGCTTGAACGAGGAAGAAATCAGCTGGCAGCTTCGAAGCTTGAACTGGAGCAGTCGAGAAATCTTCTGATATCAAAGCAAAAGGAGCTGGATCAGTCCAAAGCACAAGTTGAGCAGGGAGCACAGGAACTTAGCGAAAAACAGATTGCACTTACAACATTAAGAAATCAGCTGGCACAACTGAAAGAGCAGGAAGAAAGTCTGGAAGATCAGAGACAAGAACTTTTAGCGCAACAGACACAGATGCAGCAAAAGAAAGATGAGCTTCTGAAAGCAAAGGAAGAATTGCAGCAACAGGCAGAAGACTATCAGTCTGCGTATCAGCAGATTTATCAGCCGTTAAAACAGTCTTATGAAGAACTAAATACACAGTATGAACTTCTTCTACAGAACTATGAGGCACTGAAAGAAGAATACGACCGGAAGCAGGAAGCAGGAGAAGAAGATCCGGAATTAAAAGCTCAGTTAGAACAGTTGGAAGCTGAAAAAACAGCAATGGAAGAGAAGTTGACTGAATGGAAAGCAAATCTGGATAAAATGGAACTGGAGGCGAAAGCTGCCGAAGCGGAGATTCAGAAAAACCAGACAAAAATCGAAGCCGGATTGACGCAGATTAACGAAGGGCTTCCAGCAGTTGAAGCCGGGATAGCTCAGATTGAAGCGGGTATTCCGGTATTACAGGATAATATACAGAAACTGACGGATGTGCTGACACAGGGAGATGCTGCAATCCTTACCGCAAGTCGGCAGATAGATCAGGCAAAGGCGCAGATTACATCCGGTCAGCAGCAGATTGACAGCGGATGGCAGCAGATCAGTGAGGGACAGAAGAAGATTGAGGAGGCACAGCAGCAGTTAAGCAGCGGAACAAAGGAGCTGGAAGACGGTTGGGCAGAGTATGAGGAAGGTCGTATAGAAGCTCAGAAGAAGATTGAAGATGGAGAGCGGCAGATTACAGAAGCAAGAGAAGAGCTTGCGAAAGCACAGCAGAAGATTGATGATCTTGAAAAGCCAAAGTGGTATGTCTATGATAGGAACAATCTGACAGAATACAGTGGATATGGAGATAATGCAGATCGTATGCGGGCAATCGGTAAAGTGTTCCCACTCATTTTCTTCCTTGTTGCAGCATTGATCAGTCTGACAACAATGACACGAATGGTAGAGGAGGAGAGAACGCAGATCGGTATTTTGAAGGCTCTCGGATATGGAAATGCTTCAATTGTTGGAAAATATCTCTGGTATGCGATCCTTGCGACATTAACCGGTGGTGTTTTCGGAATTCTGATTGGAGAAAAGATAATTCCATATATCATTATCACTGCATATAAGATCTTGTATCGTCATATGTATGATGTTGTGATCCCATATAATTTGTATTATGCTGTAACAGCATGTGCAGCGGCACTTGCATGTACAGTAATCGCAACACTGTTCTCCTGTATGAAAGAATTACGAGAGCAGGCAGCAGAATTGATGCGTCCGCCGACACCAAAACAGGGAAAACGAGTATTTCTGGAACGAGTTCCGTTTATCTGGAAAAATCTGAATTTCACGTGGAAATCAACCGTGCGCAATCTGGTGCGATATAAAAAACGCTTCTTCATGACAGTATTTGGAATTGGCGGTTGTATGGGCATGATGTTGTTTGGTTTTGGATTAAAAGATTCTATTTCAGCAATCGTTCCGCTTCAATACGAACAGATTCAGCTTTATGATGGAGACGTTATTTTAAAGGAAGATGTGACAGAAGAAGAGAGAAATGATGTCCAGAAAGAACTGGATGCGGATAAGAAGGTATCAGTGACTGCAGAAAATCTTTTGAAAAATATTGAGGTCAGTTCAGGAGAGTCTTCTCAGGAAGTTTATTTAGATGTACCAAAAGATGTGGAAGCATTCAAAAAGTTTGTCGTGATCCGTGATCGGAAGACAAAGGAAATTTATTCATTGGAGGATAAAGGAGCAATCCTGACTGAAAAAGCAGCGAAACTGCTGGAAGTCAATGTCGGTGATAAATTAACGATTGATACAGATGATGGAGAGAAAACAGTCTTGATCAGTGCAATCTGTGAGAACTATATGGGACATTATCTCTATATGACATCTGAAGTCTATGAAAAGACATTCGGTGAGGCTCCGGACTATAATTCGATTTATTATAGAACTCAGGACCGTACAACAGAAGAGGCAAAGGATGTCGGCGAAAATGTAATGAAGTGTGATGGAACACTTAGCATCAGCTATACGACAAGCCTGAAAAAGCAGGTGGATCATATGCTGGAGAGTCTGGATATCGTGATTATTGTATTGATTATTTCTGCAGGAATGCTGGCATTTGTAGTGCTGTATAATCTGAATAATATTAACATTACAGAGCGCAAGAGAGAACTGGCAACATTAAAGGTACTTGGATTTTATGACAAGGAAGTTTCTTCTTATGTCTACAGAGAGAATATCCTGCTGACCTTGATTGGGGCACTGGCGGGATTGGTGATCGGAAAAATTCTGCACCGTTTTATTGTTGAGACAGTGGAGATTGATTCGGTTATGTTTGGACGAAATATCGATCCACCAAGTTTCCTGTATGCCTTTCTTCTGACAGTGGCCTTTTCTTTGTTTGTTAATGGAGTGATGTATTTTAAGTTAAAGAAGATTAACATGGTTGAATCACTCAAGAGTGTAGAATAAGACAGATTTGTTAGGAAATATAATAACGAACATAAGAATGGATTGCAGAGAAGCTGCATGGAACATAGATACAATTGTGAAATGTTCCATGACAGCTTCTTTGTTGTTGCCGGCCGCACGTAGCATGAACAGTAACTTTTTGTTAAAAAGCACTTGAAATATACCTGTAGGGGGTATATATTAATAATTAGAAAATATACCCCCTGGGGGTTATACGACAGGAGGAATACAATGGAAGAAAAGAAAGTCTGTCCGGGATGTTGTCACAAGACAAAGGATCGCCCGGAAAAAGAATACAAAGATCTGATGAATCGTCTGAGTAGAATTGAAGGACAAGTCAGGGGAGTTCGAAGGATGGTTGAAGAAGGCGCGTATTGTCCGGATATTCTGATTCAGGTATCTGCGGTGAATGCGGCTCTGAATAGTTTCAATAAAGTGCTTTTGGCAAACCATATCCGGACATGTGTGGCAGATGATATCCGGGATGGAAAAGATGAAACGATTGACGAGCTCGTGACGACACTTCAGAAATTGATGCGATAAAAGATCTGAAGAGAGATCCGGCACAAAAAGTCCGGATCACAACTTGAAGGAGGAGTAAGATGGAACAATATAATGTGACGGGAATGAGTTGTGCAGCCTGCAGTGCCCGTGTCGAGAAGGCCGTTGGAAAAGTCCCCGGAGTTGAGAACTGTTCAGTCAGTCTTCTGACGAATTCCATGGGAGTGGAAGGCACAGCAACAGTAGATGCGGTCATTGCGGCTGTTGAGGAAGCTGGATATGGGGCAACGTTGAAATCTGCAAAGAATGAAGGACATGGGATGAATCAAAGTGAGCAGAACTGTGTGGAAGATGCGTTGAAAGACAGGGAGACACCGAAGATGAAAAGGCGTATGATCGCTTCTTTGTGTTTTTTGATTCCGCTCATGTATCTGTCAATGGGGCATATGATGTGGGGCTGGCCGCTTCCGGTATTTATGGAAGGTAATCATGTGGCGATGGGGCTGGCACAGCTGCTGTTAACGACAATCGTTATGGTGATCAATCAGAAGTTTTTTATCAGTGGATGGAAAGGCATGATCCATAGAGCACCAAATATGGATACGCTGGTTGCACTTGGTGCAGGTGCATCTTATGGATATAGCATGTATGCATTATTCGCTATGACAGCAGCGCAGACGGTAGGCGATATGGATCGTGTGATGGAGCTGATGCATGAATTTTATTTTGAATCAGCAGCAATGATTTTAACGTTGATCACAGTAGGAAAGATGCTTGAAGCGCATTCAAAGGGAAAGACAACAGATGCATTAAAGAGCCTTATGAAGCTGGCACCAAAGACAGCAACGCTCCTGCGTGATGGAAAAGAACAGGAAGTTTCTATCGATCAGGTAAGAAGAGGAGATCAGTTTGTTGTAAGACCTGGGGAGAATATTCCGGTGGATGGAATTGTTCTGGAAGGAAACAGTGCAGTAGATGAAGCTGCCCTGACCGGAGAGAGTATACCGGTAGATAAAGCAGAAGGGGATAAAGTGTCTGCGGCTACAATGAATCAGTCAGGTTTTCTGCGTTGCGAGGCGACGAGAGTTGGCGAGGATACGACATTGTCACAGATCATTCAGATGGTAAGTGATGCGGCAGCAACAAAAGCGCCAATTGCCAAAGTGGCAGATAAAGTTTCAGGAGTATTTGTTCCGGCAGTTATTTCCATTGCAGTTGTCACAATGATCGTATGGTTGCTTGTCGGAGAGTCTGTTGGTTTTGCACTTGCAAGGGGAATTTCTGTTCTGGTAATCAGCTGCCCGTGTGCATTAGGTCTGGCCACTCCGGTTGCAATTATGGTTGGAAATGGAATGGGCGCGAAGAACGGAATCATGTTTAAGACAGCTGTTTCGCTGGAAGAGACAGGAAAGACGGAGATTGTTGCACTTGATAAGACAGGAACAATCACAAGAGGAGAACCGAAGGTGACGGATCTGATCCCTGCGGACGGAATGACAGAACATGAATTATTATTTTTTGCAAATGCATTGGAGAAGAAAAGTGAGCATCCGCTTGCCCGGGCAATTCTTGCAAAGGCAGAAGAAAATGGGGAAGCAGAGCAGAAAAGTGAAATCACACAGTTTCAGGCAGTTCCGGGAAATGGTCTGTCAGGAAAACTTGGAGAGGACTGGCTGTACGGAGGCAATTTTAAATTCATTTCTGACAAAATGAAGATTTCTGCCAGCATAAAAGAACAGGCGGAACGGTTGGCACAGCAGGGAAAGACACCGCTGTTCTTTGGAAGGAATGAGCAGTTCCTTGGCATGATCGCAGTTGCGGATGTGATCAAGGAAGATAGTCCACAGGCAGTGAAAGAACTTCAGAATATGGGAATCCATGTTGTTATGCTGACCGGAGATAATGAGCGCACAGCGAAGGCAATTGGTGAGCAGGCAGGTGTGGATGAAGTGATCGCAGGTGTTCTTCCGGAAGGAAAAGAACAGGTGATCCGCAAGCTGAAAGAAAAAGGAAAGGTTGCGATGGTAGGTGACGGTATCAATGACGCACCGGCACTGACCAGGGCAGATATGGGAATTGCCATTGGAGCGGGGACAGATATTGCAATCGATGCAGCGGATGTTGTGCTGATGAAGAGCCGGTTAAGTGATGTGCCGGCGGCAATCCGTATGAGCCGTGCAACATTGCGCAACATTCATGAGAATCTGTTCTGGGCATTTTTCTATAATGCGATAGGAATTCCACTGGCAGCAGGAATCTGGATCCCGGTCTTTGGTTGGAAATTAAATCCGATGTTCGGAGCAGCGGCAATGAGCCTGTCCAGTTTCTGTGTAGTAACAAATGCATTGAGACTGAATCTGTTTAAAATGTACGATGCCAGCAAAGACAGAAAAAGAAAGATGAAAAAGGTAGAAACAGCAGAAAATACTGTTTCAGATATTGTCTTAGCAGACAAAAATGAGTCAGAAAACAAGGAGGAGACAAAGATGACAAAGACAATGAAAATCGAAGGAATGATGTGTGGACACTGTGAGGCGGCTGTGAAGAAAGCTCTCGAGGCACTTGAGCAGGTTGATACAGCAGAAGTCAGCCATGAGGCCGGAACAGCAGTTGTAACACTGAATTCCGAAATCAGTAATGAAGTGCTGAAAAAGACAGTCGAAGACAAAGATTATACAGTAACAGCGATCGAGGATTAATGAGCAAAGAAGAGGTCACCTGCGGAAATGAAAGATTCTGCAGGGGACCTCTTAGATTAATCCTTGTATACAATCTTTCCATCACAGATTGTATATTTTACTTTTCCATACAATTCCCATCCGGTAAATGGAGAATTAGAAGACTTAGAAGCATAAGTCTCAGGAGTCCATTTCTCATTCGGATCAAACAGTACAAGATCAGCTGATTTTCCTTCTGCGACAGAACCGCACGGAAGGTGATACAGGCTGGCAGGATTGATCGTCATCTTCTCGATCAGCTGGCTTAATGTCAGGTGTCCCGGACGTACAAGGGAAGTGATTCCGAGAGCAAGGGAAGTCTCAAGACCAATAATACCGCTTGGTGTTTGTGTGATAGGACGGGATTTCTCTTCCGTACTGTGTGGCGCGTGGTCTGTAGCAATCAGATCGATCGTACCGTCTTTGAGACCTTCGATGATAGCAAGGCGGTCATTTTCTGTACGAAGCGGTGGGTTCATCTTGGCAAGTGCGCCGTATTTTAATACAGCTTCATCTGTCAAAGTGAAATGATGCGGAGTTGCCTCTGCATGTAGATTTGCTCCCATAGCTTTAAAGGTACGTACCAGTTCAACGGACTGTCCGGAGCTGATATGCTGGATTACGACCTGTGCACCGGAACGAAGTGCCAGCAGACAATCTCTGGCAACAAGAGATTCTTCAGCAATCGAAGGAGATCCGTAGATGCCCAGCGCATCAGATACAGGTCCGTGGTTGATTCCGTTTGTTTCAATAAATGCAGGATCTTCTTCATGAAGACTGATCGGAAGGTCAAGTGCCTTCGCCTCTTCCATGGCCTTATAGAGAAATACAGCGTTCTTAAGAGGGATTCCGTCATCTGTGAATCCACAGGCACCGGCAGCGGCAAGTTCCTTCATAGAAGTCATCTCTTCACCCTTGAGTCCGCAGGAGACAGCAGCAGCCTGGAAAATATGGATGTCTTCCAAAGCCTCCCGTTCCATCAGTTCTTTGAGAACCGGAACAGAATCGATGACCGGTGAAGTATTTGCCATACAGATCACGGAAGTAAATCCACCGGCAGCAGCTGCTAGAGATCCGGTATGGAGATCTTCTTTATAAGTAAATCCGGGATCACGGAAATGAATGTGTGTGTCAACAAGTCCTGGAGAAATCATAAGTCCTGCAGCATCAAGCTCATCCTCTCCATTTTCAGGTGTCAGAGTTCCGGCATCTGCGAGTGTCTGGATCAGACCGTCTGTGATGCGAAGGTCGACAAGACGTTCTGTATCAGATGCAGGATCAATTAGAAAACCATTTTTTATAAGCATAATTCATCCTCCTTTTGCTGTTAAGTATACCGTATTTTTGATAGAGATTCAAATTTATTAGAAAATGTGTTATCATAAACACACCATAATATGAAAAGAAAGAAGACAGAAAGGTTGATCTTTGGATTTTACCGGATCAAGACAATCGTTCTGCGGAAAGAAGGAGTAAATGAAAGAATACGATTATCTGATTGTCGGAGCAGGTCTTTATGGAGCTGTCATGGCACATGAATTAAAGAAAAAAGGGAAGAAATGTCTTGTGATTGACCGAAGAGATCATATTGCAGGAAATATTTACTGTGAGGACATAGAAGGAATCCATGTACATAAATATGGTGCACATATTTTCCATACGTCTGATAAAAAGATATGGGATTACATGAATCAGTTCGCGGAATTTAATAATTACATCAATTCACCGGTAGCAGTTTATAAAGATGAACTTTATAACCTGCCATTTAATATGAATACATTCAGTAAGATGTGGAATATCCGCACACCACAGGAAGCAAAAGAGATTATTGAAAAACAGCGCAAAGAGACAGGAATCACAGATCCACAGAATCTGGAGGAACAGGCACTTTTTCTTGGCGGAAGAGATATCTATGAGAAGCTGATCAAGGGTTATACAGAGAAACAGTGGGGAAGAAAGTGTACAGAACTTCCGGCATTTATTATCAAACGTCTGCCATTCCGATTTGTTTACGATAATAACTATTTCAATGACAGATATCAGGGAATTCCGGTTGGCGGTTATACAACAATCGTTGAGAAGATGCTGGAAGGGACAGAAGTTCGCACAGGGATTGATTTCTTTGAATTCAGAAAAGAGAATCCGGAGATTGCAGAGAAGATTATTTTTACAGGAATGATCGATGAATATTTTGGATATCAGCTGGGAGCATTGGAGTATCGTTCTGTCAGATTTGAGACAGAAGTTCTTGATTGTGAGAACTATCAGGGAAATGCTGTTGTCAATTACACAGAGCGTGAAGTTCCGTATACAAGAATTATCGAGCATAAGCATTTTGAGTTTGGCAAGCAGGAGAAGACGGTTATTTCCAGAGAGTATTCATCAGAATGGAGTGTTGGCATGGAACCATACTATCCGGTAAATGATGAGAAGAATAATGCATTGTTTGAAGAATACAAGAAGCTTGCAGAAAAGGAAGAAAATGTAATCTTTGGCGGACGACTGGGTGATTATAAATATTATGACATGGATAAAGTTGTTGCCGCAGCTCTTGACAGACTGGAAGAATTCAATTAATATGAGAGTCACACTTCAGTCGTTCTGACTGAAGAATCAGGAAAGATTCTGAAGAGTAGTTCGTATCAGATTCTGATAATTTTCAATTGGACAGGTATTGTATCGTGTGCGGTGTGGGGCCGCACACGTTTAGATGACAGATTGCAGTAGAATTAAATATGGAAAAAATGTATGAAGTACTTCGCTTCGTGGAAAAAGGAACCGAATGCCAGCCGGGGATCGATTGCCTGCAGGGAGAACTTTTGATTTATTATCTGCGGGATAATACACAGTTGGATAAAGCGGTGTTGTTTGAATGGTTCCGACAGATTGCCGGGGAAATAAGAAAGTATCAGCAGTCGAGACGTGGGCAGAATTATCGTTGTCTGACCCCATATAGTATTATTGTGACAGAAGAAGGAGAATTGCTGCTTTTAAATCCGGATGCACAGGAAAATGAATTTGTTATGAAGAAGATGCAGCAGAAAGCGGTGAGAAGTCATTTTATCCGCCCGACAGCGTCAGGCAGCAGGAAAAATTGTTCCGTAGATTTGTTCGGATATGGTAAAATTTTGCAGTTTTTACTGGCATATACAGAGCAGATTCCAGAACTTAGCAGAAGTGAAGAACGCAGACTGGAGCGAATCATTGAACGTTGTACCGGTGGCGGAAGACGGCATTATGATAAGATCAGCCAGGTGATACGTGATCTTCCGGAGGAACGCGAGGAATGGAATCTGGAACAGAAAGTAAAATTTCGGAATGTCAAACTGGCGGTTCTTTTATTTGCTGCCGGGGCAGTAATTGCGGCAGCAGGAATTGGGATGAGTCGGGGAAGAGAAAGCAACAATACAGTTGGGAAAAGTGAAACGGTAGTGCAGGCTCAGAAAGCAGACGATGTAAAAACAATACCAGAAGAACATAGTGAAACTGAACAGGACAGAAAAAAAGCATTGGAAGATATGAAATGGAAGAAAGAGATGGAGGAACGGGTTCAGGAGATTCTGGAATCGGTCAAAGCATGTGAAAAGAAGATAGAAGAAACGACGAAAGAAGAGAATAACGGGGAAAACAAGGAAGAAGCAGAGCAAACGACAGAACAGCAAACAGAGGAAACTGCGGAAAAATCTGTAGAAGAGGAAATAAAACAGGAAACGAAACAAGAAGTGATAAATGATCCGGTTGTTCCGGAATAAGAAAAAAGTCTCCATAAAAGGGAGGATGCCGGGTAACCATTTACTGGTTCCCGGCATGTATTATGAAAAAGTTTATTCAAAGTTTTTTGTTTTTTCCTTTGATGCTTATAGTATATGTGAGAGAAATGAAGAAAAAGTGATAAGAAGATGAAAGATTTTTAAATGATAAATGAACAAATTATGAACGACAGATGTAGTGGAAAATAACGGTTTAAAAAAGAATGGCAGTGTGGTATTCTACATCTAAAGAGAACTTCGGAAGTTACTGTTCACTCCCGTGTCAATCACTCCGCTGATTGACACGGAGGATGCGTGTTTTGACTTGAATGCATCTCGCCCCATCGCCAAAGGCGATTTAAAATGGCGAGATGCGTTGCTGGTCGCACATCGTGTGAACAGTAACCTTCGGAACAGGAGGTAACAGTTGAATATGACAAGACAGGAATTTATCCGAAAATTACAGGAGGCTTTGAATGGAAAGCTTGATGCCGCAACAATTCAGGATCATCTTAAGTTTTATGATGATTATATTATAGAAGAAATGAGAAAAGGAAAGAGCGAGCAGGAGGTCTTGGAACTGCTCGGAGATCCGTGGGCAATTGCGAAAACCATTGTAGATGCAAGTGATGGAACAGACGAAGAAGTGGTTTATGAGAACAGGAGTCCATTCAATAATTCGTACAACCAGACAGCGCAGGCACAGAACAGCTATACTGGTTATGGACAGAAGGATGAATATGGAACAGAGCATTCTTATGGTTCCTATCATGAGTTCAGATTAGATACCTGGTGGAAGAAGGCTTTGCTGATTCTTGCAGTTGTATTTGTAGTCGTAGTAGTTGTGTCTGTTATAACAGGAATCATCAGTTTTCTGGCACCGGTTCTTGTTCCTCTTCTGATCATTATGATCGTGATCAGACTGATCGGTGGGAACCGACGATATTAGAAAAAAGAAAAGTAAAAGACCGATGGGGGAGCCATCGGTCTTTTGAGGGGAGTATAAATAATTAATAAGGGGTTGTAGAAAATAATCTTTCTACATGAATCAGTATAATATATGCATTTGGAAAAAGCAAGCAAAATATTCAAAATATGGTTGAAACAAAATGCATAAAAAGACCTCAGTTTGGGATAATAAAGATTGTACTAAATAGTTACTGTCAGTTAATAAGAACAGTAACACCAAATAAGGAGGAAGCATCATGGCAAAAAATTATAGCAACACAAGTAAAAATTCTCAGAATGGATTCTATTCATCGAAGGAAGAAAATCAGAGTAAGAACAGAAATTCAACATCTAATTCAGGTTCGAATAAGAATTCCAGCAAAAATTCTTATTCAAATAAGAATAAGAACAGCACAAACTGCAATTCCAAAAATGCAGATGACTGCTTTGGCGGAAAAGATGATTATGATGAGTCAGACAGATATTAACAGATACTGTGAGCAGTAACAAATAAGATTCTTATAAACAGTAACAAGGCAGAGAAGAAAGGCAATCGCACTTTACTCTGCCTTTCATTTATAGTAGAATTATGATGTAAGTGTCAAAAGTATGAATTGCTTATTTGTGCGAGCACAAACGCAATTTATACTTTTGACACTTACATCAAATTATAATACTGTAAAATAAGAATCAGTTAACAGTAATTAATAAGTACATAAAGATAATATGAGGTAGATATGGAAAGAATGGAATGGATTGCGCCGTGTCATTTCGGTCTTGAATCAGTATTAAAAAGGGAGATTCAGGATCTGGGATATGAGATCGCACAGGTGGAAGATGGAAGAGTTACCTTTTACGGAGGAGCAGATGCAGCGTGCAGAGCGAATGTATTTCTCCGTACAGCAGAACGTGTTCTGCTCAAGGCAGGAAGTTTTAAAGCAGTTACCTTTGATGAATTGTTTGAGAAGACAAAAGCAATTCCGTGGGAGAATTATATACCGAAGAACGGGAAGTTCTGGGTGGCGAAAGCTTCATCGGTAAAGAGTAAGCTGTTCAGCCCTTCGGACATTCAGTCAATTATGAAGAAAGCGATGGTAGATCGTCTTAGAAGTAGATACCATGTACAGTGGTTTCAGGAAGATGGAGCTTCTTATCCACTGAGAGTATTTTTGATGAAGGATATCGTTACGATCGGAATCGATACATCGGGAGATTCTCTTCATAAGAGAGGATACCGTCCGTCAGCCGGCAAGGCACCGATTTCTGAGACACTGGCAGCAGCACTGATCATGCTGACACCGTGGAGAAAAGAGCGTATCTTAGTGGATCCGTTTTGCGGAAGTGGAACATTTCCAATTGAGGCAGCAATGATGGCAGCAAATATTGCACCGGGAATGAATCGTTCTTTTACGGCTGAGAGCTGGGCGAATCTGATTGATAAGAAACTCTGGTATGAGGCCATTGATGAGGCGAATGATCTGATCGATGATCAGATTGAGACGGATATCCAGGGATATGATATTGATGGGGATGTTGTGCGGATGGCAAGACAGAATGCAGAGAATGCAGGTGTGGATCATCTGATCCATTTCCAGGAGAGACCGGTCAGTGCACTGAGTCATCCGAAGAAATATGGATTTATTATAACAAACCCGCCGTATGGAGAGCGTCTTGAGGAGAAAGAGGCACTTCCTGGTTTATATCGTGAATTTGGCGAGAGCTTTAGGAAACTTGACAGCTGGTCTGCATACATGATCACAAGTTATGAAGACGCAGAACGTTATTTCGGAAGAAAAGCAGATAAAAACCGTAAGATTTATAATGGTATGCTGAAAACATATTTCTATCAGTTCCAGGGACCAAAGCCACCGAGACCGAAGAAATAAGAAACGCTGTACCAGATTGTTGGTGAAAGAGAATAGAAGGTAGAAAGCAAAATGAAGAGAAGAATTGTATTTGCAACAGGAAATGAAAATAAGATGAAAGAGATCCGGATGATTCTTGCTGATCTTGGTATGGAGATTGTATCGATGCGTGAGGCAGGAGTCGATGAAGAAATCGTAGAAGACGGAATGAGCTTTGAAGAAAACGCAGAGATCAAGGCAAGAGCTGTATCACGAGTGCTGGTCAACGATATTGTTCTTGCAGATGATTCAGGTCTTGAGATTGACTATCTGGATAAGGCACCTGGAATTTATTCTGCGAGATTTGCCGGAGAGGATACTTCTTATGATATAAAGAACAGAATCCTTCTGGACAGACTGGAAGGGGTTCCGGACGATGAGCGTACCGCAAGATTTGTCTGTGCGGTTGCAGCAGTATTTCCGGATGGAACAACAAGCGTAGTCCGTGAGACGATTGAAGGACAAATTGGACACGAGATTGTCGGTGCGAATGGATTCGGTTATGATCCGATTTTCTATGTTCCGGAATTCGGATGTACAACAGCGGAGATGACACCGGAGCAGAAAAATAAATTGAGTCACAGAGGAAAAGCACTTCGAGCAATAAAAATCCTGCTTGAAGAGAAATTGAACGAGGAAGAAGCATGAAAATTCTGATTGTCAGTGATACACACGGAAGACACCAGGCACTGGACCGCGCATTAGAAGAGGCTGGGAAAATTGATATGTTTATCCATCTTGGAGATGTAGAAGGCGGAGAAGACTATCTGGAGGCTGTCGTAGAGTGTGAGAAGCATATTATAAGAGGAAATAACGACTTTTTTACAGAACTTCCGAGAGAAGAGGAGTTTGAGATTGATCCTTATCATGCATTTATTACCCATGGACATTATTATTATGTGTCCATGGGGATGGAAACTATCATAGAAGAGGGCAGATCAAGAGGAGCGGATCTCGTAATGTTTGGTCATACACATCGTCCTTTCTTTCTTCAGAAGGATGGAATGACAATTTTAAACCCGGGAAGTCTATCTTTTCCACGTCAGGAGGGAAGACGAGGCAGCTATATGATTATGGAAGTCGATGGGGACGGAAAATTGAGTTTTGAGCAAAAATATCTATAATTGTTCCAATTATCAGAAAACTAAAACAAAAGAAACAATTTGCACACTCTTCTTGCAAAAAACAAGTAAAAAAACAGTCGCAAAAAAGTAAAAAAACTTTAAAAAACCTGTTGACTTTCTGAGAAACATGCCATATAATATATCTTGTCGCTGCGGGAGATACGAAAGAAACACAAAGCCGCAGGGGCAAGGAAATAAAACTGATATCGGGGTGTGGCTCAGCTTGGCTAGAGCGCCTGGTTTGGGACCAGGAGGTCGCAGGTTCGAATCCTGTCACCCCGACTACATGCGGGTGTAGTTCAATGGTAGAACACCAGCCTTCCAAGCTGGATACGTGGGTTCGATTCCCATCACCCGCTTCTCGTTTGAAAACGAGAGGTTCTCATTAAGAGAGAAATGAGTCTGTAGCTCAGCTGGATAGAGCAACGGCCTTCTAAGCCGTAGGTCGAGGGTTCGAATCCCCCCAGGCTCGTTTATGGTGGGTATGGTGCAGTTGGTTAGCGCGCCAGATTGTGGTTCTGGATATCGCCGGTTCGAGTCCGGCTATCCACCTTTTTCTTTAAATATTCCAACTGGCCGTGCAGTGTCAGATATGAAGTCTTCGATGGGCTATCGCCAAGCGGTAAGGCACAGGACTTTGACTCCTGCATTCGCTGGTTCGAATCCAGCTAGCCCAGGTCTCAAAAAAAGAAAGCGAAATAGCTTTATATAATGGGGTATCGCCAAGCGGTAAGGCAACGGATTCTGATTCCGTCATTCGCAGGTTCGAATCCTGCTACCCTAGTTAAAAAGAGTCTGATTATCAGGCTCTTTTTTTATTTCTGTTAAGAATATTGAAAGAATTGTCACAGCCCTGTAATGGAATAAGCATAGATTCTTTGTTAGAATATGATTAGAAATCGGGGGTGTGTTTATGAAAAAAGTATTGTTAATGTCTCTTGTAGCTTCTTTGATGTTTCCGTCTGTTGCTTTAGGGAAAAGTGGCGCAGGCGTGAAAGATGAAATCAGTATTGGGGATCAAGAAGAAAAAACGCGAATTATGTATATGAGTGAGTATCATAAAATAGGATTTCGCTGTCTTCCCCAAGGGGAATTGATTATTCGCTGGCCGTTGGGCGCAGATGAGGAAACACTGTATTTTGCTTTGGAAGCACCAGCTGATCCGTCTATGACAGCAGATGGTGAATCTTTTTTGGATTTTTACAGCGTAAAAGGCGGAGAAGTAGAAAGTTTATCGGATAATTCCTTTTCTGTAACTGGAACGGATATGCAGACCAATATCACAATGGATTGGTCACTTCCTAAATCAGGTATCATTGAAAAAACAGATTTGGTTTTGCATGTATCGGAAAATCGAGATATGAGCGACGCAAAAACATTTCCATTTTTGAAAATTCTGCCGGGAGACACGCCAAATGCCATATGGCGTGCATCTTCATGGAATATCAAAGAAAAGGAGTACGTGGAAAAAAGTGATGTTTTGATGCAAAAAATGTTTGCATATCGTCAGGAAAATGGAACATATATGATACCTGGTCGTTTTTGGGCGGAGGAGTTTCCTAGCTCTTTGGGGATAGTATGGCAGTGGAATGGTGCGGACAAAACTTTTCATATTTTCAGAAATGAGAAAGAATATGTCTTCACAGCAGGAAAAAATTACGTTTCTGTAAATGGCCAAAAATTTTACTTTATGACAACGCCGGAAATTGTAGGCGGACGTATCTATATCCCTTTGGACATGATGAAACTGATGTGGAATGATGGATCGGAAGTAATAGAGTTGGAGGACAAGATACAGCTTATTTTTTGCATATGATTCATTGATATTCAAATACAGAAAAGGTGGGGAAGACGATGAAAAAAAGATGTATGGCGTTGACTCTTGCGGCAGTTATGGCGTTTTCTGTGACGGCTTTTGGGGCAAGTAATCCGGCACAGAACGGCAAATGGGAATCAGCTTACGGAAATGGTACAGTATCGGCATACAAAAAAATGTATTCTATTTATGCACGCAGTGTTTTGATAGGATATACAACATTCAATGTGCCAAAAGAAGCACAGGGAAAGAATTTGTATCTTGCAATGGTAGATACGGAACAATGGAAGGCCAAAGATACCTCGGAATATTTCAAAGGCGAATTGGAGGAATGGGAAGATTTTCAAGCAAAGCAGGTTTATGAGAAAGACCCGCAGAATGTTTTTAAAGTGCCGTTGACAAAGGACTCCATTACTCTGGAAGTGACTTATCTGGATAACAGAGGAAACCAAAAAACGGGAGACGGAATTTCGTTGGTAGCATTGGGCGGTAATGCGTATGAAAACAATCTGTTTGCAGACCAAGAGGATCAATTGTTGGTAGAAGACTTGATCTATTTATATCTTAGCCCTGACTTGAAACATGAAGTGGAAGAAGTGCCATGCACTATAGATGTGACCATTGGTGCGGACACTATGCAGCTCAATGGAAAATCTTATCCACTGGATGTACCTGCTTATATCAATGACGCAGGGTATACCATGCTTCCTATGCGTGCTTTGATAGAAAATTTGCCGGAAGAAGTACAGAGGAAAGTGCTTTGGGATGGACAGTCGAAAACAGCTTCAATTTTGTGTGGCACGTCAAGATATCGTCTGACAGCAGGAGAAAAAGAGGCACAGAGAGATGGGGATAAAGTGATATTGAATACACCTCTGGAAATCAAAGATGGACGTGTATTCCTGCCTCTGCGGGATATGGTGATGTTTTGGGATAATGGTAAAATCAGTTGGGACGCATCCACAAAGACTGTTCATATTTCCGCAGATATGATACATATTGTGGAATAACAGAAAGTTGAGGGGCAGAGATGAGCAGAAAACGTACGATGACAAAGTCTGATTGGAACAGGCGAAAAAAAGAGATTTTGACGGGGAAAGTACTGGAAAACGCAGAGAAAATAGTATTTGAAGATGGGTTTATTGTAAATATTTATGACACGGCAGGGCGGATTCGCTGGCGTTATGAAAGATATTGGAATAGGATAGGCAGGTTTGCAAGAGGTGATTTTCGATATAGCAAACGGTTTACCTATGATGAAAAAGGCAATTTGATACACATGACGGAAAAGCAGACGCCTCCATGTTCAACGCCATCCATGACGATTACAGATTTTGCGTATGATGAAACCAATGGGCTTGTTTGTGTTAAGAGAAAACATTCCGAAAGAGGTATGAAATCCTTTTATGATGGGGAACAATTGGAGATGGAACCTCTTTCAGAAATAGAAGCCATGGATTTGCCATCTAAACTTTATGAGTTTTGGGAAAAGGATGTGTCATCAGTCAGAAAAGTTACATTCAGAAATGTTATATCTGGAAAAGAGAAAAGCCTTTTTGGTTATTCGGTCTTTGACAAAGAAAATGGCGAAAAAATCCGTTATTATTTGCAGGATGGCTCGTATTCCTGTATGATTTGCCGGGAAAATCCACAGAAACCATGGGTTTTGCGAGGGCCTGCAGAAGGAAAGTATCCTTGGATAGTTTTTCATATAGAACGAGACGAAGACGACAAGGAAGATTTGTCTGCGCAGGTTACTGTTTATACGGATATCCTTTCTACAGAAATGTTTCTGGAAATTTTGGATTATTTCCGTTCCATGTGTTCAGGGGATATTTTCATTTACTTTGATGGGTGGTATGCGATACCGGGGGAAATTTGCAGAAAGAATGAACAAGAGGCAGAAAAACGGAATATTCGTTATTTTTTAGGATGCTGAATCTGTGAGAAAGCCGGAAGCAACTGCTTCCGGCTTTTCTTTTGCCTGAAAAATGAAAAAAATAAAATTTGCTGTCAGAATTTTTACTTTCTCTGCGAATAGTAGGATGTAGCAGGATTTTGAGAGAAAGGGAGGGAAGATATTATCATACAGGAAAAAGGGGGAAGGATGATGGAGGATAGAGAACTGCTAAAGATAATGCGGCAAAACCCTGAACATGGCATAGGTTTGGTAATGAAACAATACGCAGCTTTGTGTTATTACATTGTAAAACAAAAATTGTTGGATTTTCCGCCGGAGGAAGTAGAAGAATGTGTCAGTGACGTATTTCTTGCTTTTTATCATCAGTATACAGCCATAGATTTGGAACGTGGCAGCATCAAAGGCTTTCTTTCGGTGCTTTCCCGCAGAAAAGCCATTGACCGTTGGCGCAGATTGGCAGGAAAAGAAACGTTGCCTTTACAGGAAGCAATCACAACAAGCGATTCTTTGGAACAGCAGGAGGAACGGAAGATATTGCTGGATGCGGTGTTGGCGCTGGGAGACCCTGATGCAAAAATTGTCATATTGAAATATTATTTCGGCTATCCCACAAAAAAGATTGCGGAGATATTTGGATTGAAAGAAAATACCGTAGATCAGAAAGTGCGGCGCAGTCTGGCAAAGGTAAAGGCAATTCTGGAAGGAGGTGCTTTCCATGAGGGCTGATTGGGAAGAAATACTGGATATGTGGGAAGAAAAGGAATTGGCGTATTTCCTGCCGGAAAGCCTGCCGGAACTGGATGACGCCATCTATCAAAGAATCGAAAAACGGACACTATGGCAGATTCGAAAAGAACGAAGCCGCTTCAGCCGGAAACAGATTGCTGCAGCAGTGATTTGCCTGATAGCCATTTTGGGGATTGTAGGCAGAGCGCCCATTCAGGCAGCTTTTGAAAAATTATTCCATTATCTGCCGGGGGCTGGTTTCTATACCAATGATGCAGAAAACACCATGTATCGGGCGGAAATGATAACAGACCATTTTGAGGAAAATGGTGTGAAGGTGCGTCTGAAAAATGTTTATGGTGAAAATCAGACAGTGAAATTTGAAGTGGAACTCCGAGGGGATGATTTGGGCAAAGGCATTCTGGAGGGAAGGTCTGAAAGCAAGCATCTGAAACTTTTGGAAGAAAAATACAAGATGACGCTGTTCTATGATGGAAAAGAACAGGCGCTTTCTTTTGTAGAAGGCTCTTTCAGTGGTTCTGGAAATGGAATATATGTGATGTATTCTATGGGCTATGAAGTTCAGGTGGAAAATCCCGCCCAGACCTATGAAGTGCATATTGCTGGCTTTGATTCTGTATTATCTTTTGCATTGGTGCCAGATACAGGCATGATGCAGCCAGAAAATATCGGTGCCAGCCAGACAAAGAACGGCATTACAGTCACAGCTGGTGCGGAAGTAACGGAGGACGGCATCTGGTTTGAGTACTATGTTTTGAGTGATGAAAGACTGGTAGAAACAGATAAGACCTATCGTTTTACTGCCATTACATTGCCCTATGGTTATTTCCGGTGGAATGATGTTCCCGAAGCGGAATTGTATCAGCAGCGTTATATCATGAATGGAAAAGGAGAAATGCTGTATCCAAGGGGGCATCGTTGGAAAGACGATGTGGAAAACGGGCAACGAATCCTCTATGAAGGCACTGCGGAGGATTTTCCTTTGACATTCTATCAGGCAGCATTTACAGGCGTTGGAGAAGAAAGAGAAACAGTGAAAATTCCTGTACCGGAAACAAATGCAGAATTGTCAAAAACCATTGACTTTCCTTATGGTACAGTAACTTTAGAACAGATTCAGACACAGCCTGCTGATGGCGTCAAGGAACTGGAAATCATTTACCGTATCCAGCCAAAAGAAGGAAAGCGGAAGATGTATGGCGTATTCATGCAGGTACAGGAAGGGGTTCAAAAGGAAGCGGAGGAATTGACTATTTTCCCGGAAGAAGATGGCACTTATCATTTTCCTGCGAAAATTTCCGCGGAAACAAAAGAAATCACACTGGAACTGTACGACCCGTATTATTGGATTGTAGATGATTATACGTTGGTAATAGAAGCACCAAACGAAACCAAATAGAGGATATGAAGGCGCTGTATTCTTTAAAAAATAGAAGAATGCGGCGCTTTTTCTTTTGCAAAAGAGAAAAAATGAAAATCCTGTCACTTTTCCTTAGCTGCAAACGAATAGTATAATAAGAAGGGATTCAATTACATATAAAATCATTTACAATTTGGAAAAAGGGGGGACGGTCATGGACGACAGGGAACTGCTGCAAGTTTTGCAGAAAAATCCAGAAAATGGCATGCGTCTGGTCATGAAAGAATATACGGGGTTATGTTACTATATCGTCAAACAGAAACTGGCGGATTTTTCCGCTGAAGAAATCGAAGAATGTGTCAGCGATGTGTTTCTGGCATTTTATCATCAATATACAGCCATTGATCTGGAACGGGGCAGTGTTAAGGGATTTTTGGCAGTTATTTCTCGCAGAAAGGCTGTTGACCGTTGGCGGAAGTTGGCAGGGAAAGAAACTTTGCCTTTGCAGGAAGAAATCACGGCGGCAGATACGCTGGAACAGCAGGAAGACCGCCAGATTTTGCTGGATGCAGTGCGGGCTTTGGGTGACCCCGATGGGAAAATATTGCTTCTGAAATATTACTTCGGGTATCCATCAAAAATGATTGCCGAAGTCTATGGCTTACAGGAAAATACCGTAAACCAGAAAATACGGCGCAGTTTGGCAAAGGTAAAAGCCATCTTGGAAGGAGGTGTCTGTTATGAAGGGTGATTGGGAAGAAATGCTGGATCAGCTGGAAGAAAAAGAACTGGCGGAATATTTGCCAGAAACATTACCGGAAGTGGATGAAGTTACCAAAAAAAGAATTGAAAAACAGACACTGAAAAAAATGAAAAAAGAACAAAAACGCTTTAGCCGGAAACAGATTGCGGCGGCAGTAATTTGTCTGGTGGCAGTGTTGGGCGTTGTGGGCAGAGAACCCATTCAGGCGGCTTTTGAGCGGCTGTTCCATTATCTGCCGGGGGCAGGCATGTATGTGGATGAAGAAGAAAATGTTTATTATGAAGCGGAAATCATCAACGGGGAAATTAGAGAAGATGATATTTATGTGCGGCTGAAAAACGTATATGCGGAAAACCATGCAGTCCATATGGAAGTGGAAATGACAGGAATTTTGGCTGAATTGACAAAAGAAGAATATGAAAACGATTTGCCGGATAAATATGATAAGTTAGAGGAAATGTACGCACTCACCATGGAGTATGATGGAGAAGAACACGATATGGCGGCGCACAGCAAAGGGGTTACAGCGGAGGATGAAAATGATACCTATATGATTACACGGTATCGGAGAGATTATCAGCGATATGTAAAAAATGTCGAACAAACCTATACGGTGCATATTGCTGGATTGGAGAATACCCTTTCTTTCCGACTGACAGCTAATACAGGTAAAGAACAGCCGGAAAACATTGGTGCAAGCCAGACACAAAACGGCATTACCATCACAGCCAAAGCAGATGTGGCAGAACAAGGCGTTTGGCTGGAATATTATGTACTTACGGATGAAACATTGCCTGATTTTGACGACCATTTCATGTTCCGTCTCATGCCGATGCCTTATGGATGCCAGAATCTTGACAACATCACCCAGGAAAAATTTCAGGACATGTTATATGTGACCAATAAGGATGGTGAAAGAATGCGCTACAGAGGGCAGGAAGAAGTGGAAAACGGTAGACGGATGTTATTGGACGGTACAGCGGAAGATTTTCCCATTACATTCCATATGTCACCTTTGACAGGTGTAGGCAAAGAACGGGAAACTGTGGAAATTCCCATGCCGGAATCTATCCGTTCCCTGAATCAGACTGTGGAATTTCCTTATGGTACAGTCACATTTGAAAAGGTGAAAGGAGAAAGAATCGAGCTGTCTGGACAAAATGCAGCCGGAGAAGAAATTGTTGCGGAAGCAAAAGACTTGGAAATCACCTATACCATTACGCCGGATGAAGGCAAACGTCAGCTTTACGGTGTATTTATGGAAGTAAAAGGCAGTCTGGACGGTTATCCCAAACAAGTCTTCCCCGATGAGGATGGAAAATATCGCATTCATGCGTTGGTGGGCAGCAACAATGAAACAGTAACTTTGGAGCTGTATGATCCTTATTATTGGATTGTCGATGATTATACTTTGGTTTTGGAAGAACCGGAAAGTGTGAAATAAAGTGATGGGAGGAAATCCTGTTGCAAATGAAAAAAGGGCGTTTCCCTGTTTATGGGAAATGCCCTTTTTGTATGCTGTAAATATTTTTTGTTTACAGATGTTTGTCGTAATGAATCCCAAGCCACTTGTGCAGAGCAGCAGCATCGTGTTCCTGAATGCTTTTGAGGATCATTTTGTGTTCTGTGAAGTTGTTATGACGGTCGTCTTCGCCTCTCTGGTTATTGTGCAGTGCCATGAGATAGAAAATATCTTCGATGTGTTCATACATGGAAATCAAATAGGAGTTTTTGGTTCCCGTTACGATACACTTATCGAACTGCAGTGCATACTTTACGGTTTCGGGAACATTGCCTTCGTCATAGTATTTCTGCTGCAATGCCAGATAATGTTCCATTTCCTGAGCAACCTGCTCGATGGTTCCCTGTCTGACACAAAGGTCATAGGCACCATAAAGGACGACATAAAGAGAAGAAGCGATTTCGTGAAAACCTTCTTCAGAAAAAGAAATCACACGGGCGCCGTTGTTTGGGATCATTTCAATGAGTCCATCCTGAGCAAGCATCATCAGAGCTTCTCGAATGGGAGAATTGCTGATCTTCAGTTCATCTGCCACGGTATCAATATTGATTTTTTCGCCCAATGCATATTCCTGCTGCAATATTTTTTGTCTGATGATTTCATAAACCTGTGCTTTCAGGCTGAGTCGTTGTAACTGCGGCATTTTCGTGCCCTCCATTTTCTCAAATTTCTTCGCATGTATTTTATTATCTTAAATTTTCCATAAAAATGCAAGGGGAAAAACGAAAAAACAGGCTCTGTATAAAAGAATATGCATTTTTTTGCAAAAAAATACTATTTTTTATGAATGAAATACCTTGTGCAAGGGTAATTTTTATTGTAAAAACCATAAGAAAAACTGACGCTTTTCTTAATATGTAAAAAAAGGTTTCTCAAAAATAGGGAATGATGGTATAATATAAACAACTATGCAAACAAGATTGCAGCAACATGAATATGTTCCAACAAATACAGATTGGAGGTTGTAATATATGACAGCGAAACTGGAAAACGAATATGGCGTAATCAGCATTGACCATGAAGTCATTGCAAGAATTGCAGGCTATGCGGCCATTGAATGTTACGGCATTGTAGGTATGGCTGCCAAGAATGTCAAAGATGGACTGGTTCAGCTTTTGAAACTGGAAAGTCTGACAAAAGGCATCAAGATGCAGGTCAATGCCAACAGAGTCAGCTTTGATCTGCATATCATTGTGGAATATGGCACCAACATTTCCGCCATTGCGGATAATATCGTCAGCACGGTGAAATATTCTGTAGAAGAATATACGGGACTGGCCGTAGACGACGTTAACATTTTTGTGGACGGCGTACGTGTCGACGGATAAGAAACAAGGAGGAACCATCAAGTGAGTGTTACAAAATTAAACGGTCTGCGTTTGCAGAGAATGATCGTGGCAGGCGCAAATGAACTGCATGCAAATAAGCAGGCTGTGGATGCAATGAATGTATTCCCTGTGCCTGATGGCGACACAGGAACCAATATGTCTTTGACCATGCTGGCAGCTGCCAGAGAAACAGAAAAAGGCGATGCCCTGCGGGTGGATGAAGTGACAAAACGCGCTTCTGGCGGTGCCCTGCGCGGTGCCAGAGGCAACTCCGGCGTTATCACTTCTCAGATTCTCCGTGGCTTTGCTAAAGGTCTGGAAGGTCTGGAAGAAGCTGGGGTAAAAGAACTGACCGCAGCCATGGAACAGGGTGTTAGAACTGCATACAAAGCGGTTATGAAGCCCAAGGAAGGCACGATTCTGACTGTAGCGAGAGCATGTGCAGAAGCGGCTGTGGCAGAATCCGAAAAAACAGACGATATTGAAGTCTTTTTGAAAGCCGTTCTGGAACATGCCCATGATGTGCTGAACCAGACACCGGATATGCTGCCTGTACTGAAGGAAGCAGGCGTTGTAGACGCAGGCGGCCGTGGTCTGCTGTATATTCTGGAAGGCGCTTTGAAACACATCAATTCCGAAGAAGCACTGAAAGTAGCAGAACCTACCCAGCAGACAGCAAAAGAATATGCTGCGCTGGCTTCTGTGGATAATGAAAGCATTACATTTGGATACTGTACAGAATTTTTCATCAATGTGAAAAATCCCGATGATGCGACTGTACAGCAGTTGAAATCCTATCTGGGAACCATTGGGGATTCCATTGTTTGTGTCAGCGATGATGAAATCATCAAGATTCATGTCCATACAGACCATCCCGGTCTGGCACTGGAAAAAGCCCTGACCATTGGCAGCCTCAGTGGACTGAAAATCGATAATATGCGGGAACAGCATAATAATATCATTGATTTTACCGCATCTGAAAAGAAAACACCTGTGGAAGAAGCGCGGGCAGCACAGCCTGTGCAGGAAGAACGTCCTAAAAAGGATATTGGCTTCGTTTCCATTTCCGCAGGCAGCGGTTTGACAGCCATCTTCCATAATCTGGGCGTGGATGAAGTCATCGAAGGGGGACAGACCATGAACCCCTCCACAGAAGACATCCTCAACGCGGTGGATAAGATTAACGCAGACCATATCTTTATTCTGCCAAACAACAAAAATATCATTCTGGCAGCGGAACAGGCAGCGGAACTGTCTGAGGACAAGAAGCTGTATGTAATCCCTACCAAATCTGTTCCTCAGGGCATCAGCGCTATGTTCTGTTATGAAGAAGGCGCAGACCCGGAAGAAATGGCAGAAGAAATGAAAGAAGCCATCACAGCAGTGGCAACGGCAACCGTGACTTTCGCCGTGAGAGAAACCACCATCGGGGATAAAGAAATCCACGAAGGCGATATTCTGGGTATGCTCAACGACTCCATTGCCGTTGTGGGCAAGGACATTGCAGAAAGCACCAAAGAACTGCTGGCGGAAACAGTGACAGACGAAAGCGAAATGATCAGCATTTACTATGGCGCAGATGTGACAGAAGAAGATGCGGAAGCTTTGGCGGCATATGTGGAAGAAACCTATCCCGACTGCGAAGTGGAACTGCAGATGGGCGGACAGCCGCTGTATTACTATATTATTTCTGTGGAATAAAAACAGACAGATTGAAGGCGTTAGGGGCATCTTCATAAGAAAACAAAGAAAGCCAAAATCCTTATCATGACAAAGGATTTTGACTTTCTTATTTTATTAAGACTTTATTTGTTGTGTTTTCTTATGAAGACAGCTGTTGCACTTCCCCTTAAGAAATCAGGAAAATCAATGTTTTCTGAAGGGAAAGTTGCTTTGGTATCCAACGCCTTTTTCTTGCGAAAGGAAGTGAGGGCATGGAGCGGACAAGCCCCATTACAGAACTGAAAAATGTAGGCGAACAGCGTGCAAAAAAACTCCAGCGTATGGGGATTGAAACCATTGGGGATTTGCTGGAATATTACCCCAGAGATTATAAAGACCGAAGCCGCTTGACAAAAATCGCGGATTTATCCGAAACAGACGAAAATACATTTCTGGCACGGGTGAAAGGCGAGGGGCAGACGGGACGGAAAGGCAGACTGACTTTTACCCGCCTGCGGGTCTTCGATGATACGGATGAAATCACTCTGCTATGGTATAACCAGCCTTATATGAAAACGGCTCTGAAATCCGGCGAAGTTTATTTGTTTACAGGCAGGATGCAGAAAAAATATAACCGACGGGAAATTGTGTCACCGGAATATGAATCTATCAAAGATAATTTTGCCGGCGGACGCGTTGTGCCTGTCTATCCCTCTGTAGACGGCATTTCCCAGAAAATGCTGCGCAGTTATCTGGAAGAAGCGCTGAAACAGGTCAGCGGCACATTTGCAGAGGAACTGCCTTTATGGATACGGAAAAAATACCATCTGGCGGAAAAGAATTTTGCTCAGGCCAATATCCATTTTCCTCGTACAGAAGAAGCCTTTTATGATGCCCGCCGTCGTCTGGTATTTGAGGAATTTTTCCTGCTCCAGACTGCGCTCTTTTCTCTTCGGGAAGAGCTTTTGGGCAGAGGAAGCGGCATTGTTATGGAGCATCCAGAAGCCATAGATGAATTCCAGAAAAGCCTGCCTTTTTCCATGACAAATGCCCAGAAAAAAGTATTGTCGGAAATCGCTGCCGATATGACAAGCGGTAAAATCATGAGCCGACTGGTTCAGGGGGATGTCGGCAGTGGGAAAACGGCTGTTGCTATGGCGGCAGCTTACTGGGCAATCCAAAACGGATATCAGGCAGTGCTTATGGCGCCTACGGAAGTACTGGCGGAACAGCATGGAAAATCTTTTACGGAATTGTTTGCGCCCTTGGGCATTGAAGTGGCTTTGCTTACAGGCAGTATGAAAGCCAAAGAAAAACGGGAAGCACTGGCAAAAATCGCAGACGGCACAGCCCAAATGATTGTGGGCACCCATGCAGTCATCCAAAAAGGTGTGGAATATCACAAAGTCGGTCTGGTTATCACCGACGAACAGCATCGTTTCGGTGTGCGCCAGAGAAGTATGCTGGCAGAAAAAGGGGAGAATCCCCATGTCCTTGTTATGACGGCAACACCAATTCCCCGTACATTGGCATTGATTCTTTATGGAGATTTGGATATTTCCATCATTGATGAATTGCCCCCCGGCAGACAGCAGATTGACACCATTGGCGTCAATACATCTTACCGTCAGCGGATTTATACCTTTTTGGGCAAAGAAGTGGCGGCAGGTAGACAGGCTTATGTCATCTGTCCCATGATTGAAGAAAATGAAAAAATGGAAGTGGAAAATGTTCTGGACTATACGGAAAAGCTGAAGGCGGCTTTGCCGGAATGCAAGATTGCCTGTGTCCATGGCAAAATGAAAGCGGCAGAAAAACAGGAAATCATGGACAATTTTGCCGCAGGAAATACGGATATCCTTGTTTCCACAACGGTTATCGAGGTAGGTATTAACGTGCCCAATGCTACTGTCATGCTCATTGAAAACAGCGAGCGTTTTGGTCTTGCGCAGCTTCATCAGCTTCGGGGACGCGTGGGACGTGGTTCTGAAAAATCCTATTGTATTCTGGTCAGCGATGCCAAAACGAAAATTGCTGTAGAACGCATGCAGACCATGACAAAGACCACAGACGGTTTTGTCATTTCCGAAATGGACTTGAAGCTGAGAGGGCCCGGTGAGTTCTTCGGTACCAGACAGCATGGTCTGCCGGAACTGAAAATTGCCAATCTGTATCGGGATATGGCAATCCTCAAGGAAGCCCAGCAGGCGGCAGGGGATTTGCTGCGGAAAGACCCTAAGCTGGAACAGGAAGAAAATGCCTATCTCAAAAGCAGACTTTCTGCTTGGTTTGAAGGGAAAAGTTTGGATTTGTAAAGAGTTTATTATTGTATTTTGGGGATTTATTTGTTATACTATGGCTGTATGTAAAAAAATCGGTCTGAAAGGTGAGAAAATATGCGTGTCATCGCCGGTGCCGCAAAAGGGCATAAACTGCAAACCATTGAGGGACTCAATACCCGTCCCACGACGGACAGAATCAAAGAAACATTGTTTAATATCATTGCCTTTGATCTGCCGGAATCCAGATTTCTGGATTTGTTTTCGGGCAGTGGTGCCATTGGCATCGAGGCTTTGAGCCGAGGCGCAGACACGGCGGTTTTTGTGGAACAGGCGGCTGAATGTCAGAAAGTCATTGCGGAAAATCTGACCCATACCAAACTGATGGAACGGGCACGCCTGATCAAAAGCGATGTGCTGACAGGACTTGCACAGCTGTCGGCAGAACAGGAAACCTTTGATATCATTTTTATGGACCCGCCTTATGCGGCAGGTCTGGCAGAGCCGACATTGGAAAAAATTGTTTCCGGCGGGCTTCTGGCACCGGAAGGAATGGTCATTGTGGAACGCAGTTCCCAGATTCCATTGGCGCCTATCAAAGGTCTGTATGTAGACCGTGAAAAAAACTACAAGACGACAGTCATTACTTTTCTGCGTCCGGAGGAATCAGCAACATGAGAAAAGCAATTTATGCCGGCAGTTTTGACCCTGTAACACTGGGACATCTGGACATCATCCGCCGCGCTTCCGGTCTGTTTGACCGGCTGATCGTCGCGGTGATGCACAACCAGAACAAAAAGCCGATGTTCTCCGTCGAGGAGCGCATGGAAATGCTCCGGCGCACGACGGCCGGCGTCCCGAAC
>ERZ779894.730-NODE-730-length-36864-cov-11.061615_pt1 | contig 36864 bp, 21 predicted proteins | sample MGYA00511587_ERZ779894 | MGnify/ENA primary metagenome ERZ779894 (study PRJEB29588, sample SAMEA2160490) | human gut metagenome | biome: human gut; feature: human-associated habitat; material: faeces | place: Denmark | collected 2008/2010 ... | reverse complement strand
TCGACCGCATCATATACGGGACTTATACGATGTTCAAGGATGCCGCCAAAGACACACGAGCGACCAGCACGGGATTGTGTCGTATCATTACTAATTATCTGTTCTATCTCGATATGATCTCCAAGTATGAGGTAGAAAACGAGCAACTCATTGCTGGGCGCATTAAATATATGTTAAAACAGGGAAAACAACCTCGATTTACGTTGCGTATATTGAGCGGAAAAGAAGCCTTTGAGGAGTTGAGTAAAAGCGGTCGAAATACGTTCGAGGATATGATGAAATAATTTGATTTACAAACTATTTTTTTAGAAAGAATAGATGGCATTTTCGCTGTCTATTCTTTCTCTTTTTTTACTGTGAGTTCCCGTATAGAAGCCATACTTTTGCAACCGTAATCACGTCTGACTGCGCAGCAGACGAGGTTGCGGGAGGAAGCCGAACGCCCAAGCAAGTGGAGGCACAATTCAAAAGTCGAAATGATAATTAGAGACTTAAAAATTAACAAAGGATCGTGGCTCTCGGACGTAATGAAAGAGATTCCGACGAACACGATTCTGAACAAGGTAATGACGGGTTGCGGCGCGACGACGCTGGAGATCAATGCGGCCCGTCATTCCATCATCATCGAGCCGAACGTACCCGTGATTATTGGGAAAAAGGCCCAGCACGATTTTTTGTTCTCCGTGTACGAGGGTACGACACGCGAGGACGTGAAAACCTACCTTGCAGGTGAGGAGGACGGCTATCGAAAAATCATCACCACGCCAGAGGGCTTCGACAAGAAAGTCCTGCCCGCCATGTACGAGTTGGGGATTGCGATTTACGAGGAGTATTTTCTCCTGTTCGACGAGTGCGAGAAGGCCATACAGGATGTGGGCTATCGCGGGGACATCTATCTGCCCGTCGAGGACTTTTTTAAGTTCAAGGGTAAGGCGATGGTGTCCGCAACGCCCATCATCCCATCCGATCCTCGCTTCGAGGAGCAGGGATTCGAGATGATACGAATTGTTCCCACCTATGACTACTGCAAGGAGTTGACGGTAGTCGTAACCAACAACACGGTACACGTACTGCGGAAGCTGCTGGAACGCTACAGCAAGGCTGGCGAAAAGGTCTGCATCTTCTTCAACTCGACCGATACGACGTTGAGCCTCATTCAAACCCTCAAACTGCAAGGACGTTGTAAGGTGTTCTGCTCGGAAAAGAGCGTGCGCAAACTCAAACGGGAGGGTTTTGCAGAGGTGAGCGATAACCTCACCGAGTTGGCCGAGGTCAATTTCTTCACCAGCCGTTTCTACTCGGCGGTGGACATCAAGTTGGACTACCAGCCGAATGTCATTGTACTGACGGACGTGTTCCATGCACCGTATTCTATGATCGACCCGCAGACCGAAGTGGTACAGGCTATCGGGCGATTCCGTAACGGAGTGGCTCAAACCTACCATATAACCAACACCAGCAGTAAGTTGGAGAGCCTGCCCCGCGAAACGCTCTACCAGCAGTTAGAGAGCCAAGAGGCTATCTATAATAAAGTGGTAGCTATTCCGACCGAGAATGAGATCGAAAAGGAGGCGTTATTGGGAGCTATCGACGGGATGGACTACAAACGGTTCGTAACCCGCGAGGGTAAGCGCAACTACTTCATGTGGGACAACGCTTGGGAGGACGAGAAGATCAGAGGCTACTATAAGTACCCCTCGATGGTAAAGGTGGCCTATAAGGATGCACCGTTCCACGCGAAGATCGGAAAGTACAATGTCGATATTACGGATGAAGATCGTTTGCGCAGAGAACAGGCTGGGCTAAAAAGCACGAGTAGCTTGTGGCGGGAGACGATGGGGCAACTCACCAAGTTACAGGAGGCCAACCCTGATGCAGAGCCGAGTTATATGCTCGATGAATTGGGAGAGGAGTACAGCACGATGGTCAAAGCGTTTATGACACTTGGGGCAAAACGTATCGAAGCCCTCGGTTACGACCGCCGTAAGATCGAGGCCGCATTGGGTAGCATCGAGGAGAACCGATTGCTGACCTCCGAGAAAATGCAACAGGCCGTGTACGGTCATTTCCACACGGACGACATCGTACCAGCCAACGAAGTGAACGCTTATATGCGGCAGTTGATAACCGACAACGGTATTCCGTTCGAGGGACGAGTAGATCGCAAGCTAATAGGGCTGTTCTTCGAGTTGGAGGACTGCAAGCAAGACCAAGGCAGAGTGAGAGCCTTTAAGTTCGGCAAGAGGAAATACGAATTTTAGAGGCAGATAGGCAGAGGACAGATATTGACGAACGGTCTAATCTAATACCGCTCGACAATATTTGTCCTCCTCCCCTCGAAATATAAATATACAGAATCAATAACTAAAAATATTTAAAATATGTCTACAAAAATAGAATGGACAACCGAGACGTGGAATCCCGTTACGGGGTGTACGCAACTATCGGCAGGATGTGCCAACTGCTATGCAAAAACGATTGCGTTACAGATGCAGAAGAATGGAGTGAGAAAGTATGTGAACGGATTTACGGTAACGATGCACGAATACGCGCTGAACATGCCACGACTATTACATGAACCCTCGTTCATCTTCGTATGCTCGATGGCCGACCTTTTTCACAAGGACGTGCCGTTTGAATTTATAGATAAGGTGACGGATGTTATCAGATCGACACCGTGGCACACATATCAAATTCTTACGAAAAGAGCCGAGCGGATGGCAGAATATTTCGCAACACGGGCGATACCTGCAAATGTATGGTTGGGTGTTACGGTCGAGGTTCCGAGTGTAAAATACAGAATCGACTGCTTGCGCAATCTACCTGCTTCGATACGGTTTTTATCGTGTGAGCCGTTGGTGGAAGATTTAGGTGAACTCGATCTGACAAATATAGATTGGGTAATCGTAGGTGGAGAGCATGCAATCAACGCACGACCGATGAAAGAAGAATGGGTGTTGTCGATAAAAGAGCAGGCCGAGAAACAAGGTGCATTGTTCTTTTTCAAGCAATGGGGAAGCATCGGCAGGGATGGTGTTTATCGAAGCGTAGAGCGCAACGGTAGCGAGTTGCAAAGAAAAACATATAAAGCTATGCCAGCGGTGAACAGGCATACGTTGTTCGGGTAGGCTGGTAATAATAGACAGAGGACAGACATTTTCGAGTGGTCTATATTCTATACCGCTCGACAATGTTTGTCCTTTTACTGACTAAATTCTTATTGTAGATACCTGCAGCGAAAAATATAACAATTAACTATCAACTAAACGAGCGATGCAAAACCTTGTCCGAAAATGATCAGAACAAAGAAGATTTCAAAGGTTTCAGTTTTTTTTATTGCTGGATAAGGTATAATCCGCCTTGTCAAGTTGCATTATTCTCAACCAATAATCATGTTATAGAAATATAGTTGTATAATAAATGGCGAATATCTTAGTCCATTCTCATAATAATTATCTGCACCTATTTCCAAGTTTAATTCCACGTCATTGGAAGCACAAATTTGATGTAATAAATATAGCCCCAGTCCGCGACCCTCAATATCTTGATCTACTGCTATCTTTCCTCTTTGTCCTCTATTGAATAAAGACTTTTTTTCTTCATCCGAGGGCCTTAATCCCATATTCTTGAACTGAATTTGTAATTGATCTTCGACCTCAGCAAACGAAATTACTATATCTTTATTTTTAGGAGAATATTTAATTGCATTGTCTAAAATTATAAAAAACGCTATTTCAATTAAATTGTTGGCATTGAAAAGATTGTGAGATTGTCCCTCCAATTTGATGTTTAAATTCTTTTTTTGAATTTCCCCTCGTAAACATTTGTATACTTTCTCGATTTTTTTATATATGGCAATGGGTTTTTTGTCTGTTTCTAAATTTAATTTAGGATTAACTTCCAGATCATATGTGTCTAATCTAATAGTCATAAGATTAGCTATTGAATATACATCCAAATTTAATGATTCTATATGATCTGTACGGCTCCTGAGATTAGAAAGCGATGCTGTTAATTTTGTTGTAACACTTTTTAATTGAGTATTTAGTTTTCTAATTTCATGGATTGTATTTTCCAATAATTCCTTAGTCTCTTTTAATTTTTCTGTTTCAATCGTATTATTTACAGATATGTCAAAAGATTGTTTGTTTTCCTCTATTATTGAAACAAAACTATCTTTATATCTTTGATATTCTTGTAGAGAGATTCGAGGATAGAATTCTGATGATTTTAAATGTTTGCGAATTGAATTTTGGTCAGAAATTTTTTCAACATTTAAACAAGTGAAAATTATATTTCTTCCAGCCCAATCTAAAACCTCTACTCCAAACCCGTATGGACATTTATAAACCCCAATATTTTTTAACCCTTGATAAAAACGTTTACATTTAGGATTATTCTTATTGGCGCAACAAAATTTGGGGGTCTCAAAAAGAATACCATTCATTAAATCTCCACCAGCTGTAATTCTGTATGAAAAAGGGAAAAGATTCATGCTATTACACTAAAAATAACATTAGCAACTAAAGATTGTATTACTGATCGAATATCAGAATTGATCTTTAATGTTTTTTCTGATGGGAATTCCCTAAAATCACCTTTTTTGTTTAATAATATATCAACGTAATCATGTTCTAATTTAGCTATCATTAATGTTGGAACCTCCTCTTTGATAAGAGTATTTCTAATAGTATCCCAAATAATTCTTGGATCAACAGACTTTTTAATTAAGAGATCTATTTCGGTACACCAATCATCAACATCAATGTCTTTTTTTATGATATGAACTCCGTCTAAATAACTATTTATTGATATATCATATGTTGATCCTGTATAAGCAGCAAATACTTTATATGGATAACGTTTCTTCAATTCTCTAATTAAATATGCACCCTCTGAAGGTGAATTAAACGCCTTTCCTACACCTTTTATATCACATATTATAATTCCAAATTCACCCAATGTTTGAAGGTCTGGGACATCTTCATATTGAGTAATATGAAATCCACTTCGAATCAATTCGTCGTAATAGACAAATTTTTCATCATCAACAAATACGATTTTGACTTTATCTCGAAAGTTTTGATTCAATTTACGAGAAGGAAGATTTAAATCTCTAACAGAGTATATTTGTCCAAATGTAAATATACGGCCTTTCATAGCAATAATTTTTTACAAAAATACTCATTTATTCAGAATTACAATGATAAATGCATGGAAGCCTTTACGATTGGCGAGAATAAATAGATTTGCTTACATACTGCCCACGAACGGAGTAACAGATCAAAGCCCCTCCCCCTTATTAAATGTAAAACCTAAAAATATGGACAGACAAACAAGGGCAAAACGCATTACAGATTTGCATGTGTTTTATGGACAAAACGAGGTGGTCGAGGAACTAATCCGTGCAGGTAAAATCGACGAGGAATACATGTATCCCTTTGTCGATACGGACGACGAGGTTTTCGAGTGGTGGCTGGTATCGCCTTACTTGGCACAGGAACTCAAACAGCAGGGTGAGGTCATAATAGACGCACTCGGTTGCCATTGGTGGGGGCATCAATCGAGCGGGCAGGCAGTCTACATGGACGCCGCAATACAGGAGATTGCAGGAGAGTAAAACTCGGCTTGCATATCGGCATAGCAAATTCATAAATTACAGAGATTAGGGGCATTGCAATTCAGTAAAGAATCTGCAACCTCTAATTTCTGTTTTTATGCTGGCGTAAGGTCGATAATTGGATGTCTGAACTATCTGCAATTCATAATTACAGAAGTTATGCAGGCGTAAAGTCTATTTTTAATCTGCAACAGTTCCGAGAAATCGGAAAGATGTTTTGCTTTTCAGTTTGTTTGCCTATCTTTGTGGGACATACGACAAACACGGAAAGTGTTGCTTATTCTCGTCAAACGAACGTAGGAAATTCGGACAAGGTAGAGAACGGCAGACATCTTCTCGCGTCATATCCATTTGTGGATATAGGCGTGGGGCTGTTGCTTATTTATACCTTGGGTTTCCTACGACCTGTTTGACTAAATAAGTTTTCGGCACCACGCTTTCTGTTTCATTAAATCCAAAAATTAATCGTCGCATAGGTGCAAGAGCGACAACCTAAACTTATTGCAACTATGAAAAAGTTGTTTCTTATTGTGGCCGCTATGTTCGCGGTAGTTTCTTTCTCGGCTTGTTCTGATGACAAAGACGACAACAAGGATGCTTCCATTGTTGGAACATGGCAATTAGTGCGCACTTATGGTTACGAAGTAGACCAAGAGTACGATTCCGACGATATGGACGACCAAGAATTTTGGACATTCAATGCAGACGGAGCTACAGGGATAATTAATTGGCGTGACGGTAGCAATGATAAAATGCCCTTTACTTATTCAGTAAACGAGAAGAAATTAACTCTAAAACTTGAAGAAGATACTACTCCGACTAATTACACCATTACAACGCTAACAGCAAAAGAATTGGCCATATATATTAAGGAGAAAGACAACGAATATCATACTTGCTGTTTCGTGCGTAAATAAGCGCAAGGCAGACTCTACAGGACAGACTTGGAAAGACGGTCTATATTATACTGCTCTGTCCAAGTTTGTCCTTTCTATTTTACTTGCATATTTCATAAATTTTTCGTATATTTACATCATAATCAAAGATTTAATCACAATATAAATTTTAGCTAAAATGAAAAGAAAAACACCAAAAATTGAATGAGAGACAAGGACGGAGACTGTCGATGATATTCAGTACTCCTATGTTGCCAAAGCCGTAACTTACGCACGGGATTGTAATGTCTGTCTATTCGTAGGACGCAAAACAGCAGAACCTACACCATTGAAATTCATTTATTATTTTGAACTCGACATTGACCCTGAAAAGGATATGGCGATTCGATTTTGCAAACGAGGGCAGGATATAGCAGGTTTCTCCTTTCAGTTAGACCCGCAAGATTGAAAGACAGGCATTTTTGTACTTCCGTTATCTAATCTTATAACATTTCCCAAATCTAACAACACCCTTAATCTCTTTGAAGCCCATATAAAGAGTGATACGGTCATATTCGATTATACGACAAAGGAGGGCAAACAGAACGTATTCAAATTCCCACTCACGGGTTTCAACGAGAAATATTTAGAGCAGTTCATATAAATTTGTTTTCTAATACCCTAAACAATGGATAATACGTATATTACTCAAAATGCTGAAATATTAGCAAAAATAGCAACTATTGGCTCTTTCGTTGTTGCTGTATCTGCACTCATTTTCTCGTATCTTCAATCCAGATTTAGGAAGCATGAGATAAAAAGAGCTTATTATTGTGAGGTATTGGAATGGTATTCAAAAACCATTTCAATTCTATCAAATTTGAATTATTGTTTGAAGAACTCACATGCGAAATTTGCAGAAAAACGAGATCAACTTTTACCCATGTTATCTACACAAATTGAAATAGGCAGATTTTATTTCCCTAATAAAAAGAATGGTTATGGCAATGAAAAACCTTTGGCATATCAAGGTTTTAGAAATATTGTTTTAGACTTTTTAGTGTTCAGTTATGATTTATATAAACGAGATGATATTGAACCCTACATTCCACACATAGATAAATTACAAAGAGAATTTACTTCGATCATATTTGAAATTTTACGTCCATCTCAATTCGTTAAAGACACTGCAAAACTGACAAACGTGAAGTTTTATAAAGATTGGTGTATTGATGATATACTATTGAATGACCCAACTTATATTGAGATTGTTTTATCAAACTCAATACATTCAAAAAACAATATTGAATAAATATATTAACAAAAGCAACACAACATTCTTAAAAGGAGAGAGCAGGGAGCAGGGGAAAATTTTCCCGCGCGTTTTTCTCCACGAGTTACGAGGACAGACTTTGCAAAGGGGTCTTAAATATACCCCTATTGCAATGTTTGTCCTCATTCATTCAAATATAAGATTGTCAATTAATTCACTATTGTTTAACCAGCATTGGCTTTATGCAAATGTGTAAACCAGCGTGTAAACCGAACGAACCGCCAGCGAAAAAAGATTTCCCAAAATGAAGCGAGGACTTGCAGGAATGATTTATTTATCATACATTTGCACTCGCAATTCAGCAAAAGGGGAGCTTAGCTCAGCTGGTTCAGAGCGTCTGCCTTACAAGCAGAGGGTCGGGGGTTCGAATCCCTCAGCTCCCACAACTGAAAATCAGCCACTTACAGTAATGCAAGTGGTTTTTTTGTTCCGGGAGCATAGCTCAGTTGGTTTAGAGCGCCTGCTCGACAAGCAGGAGGTCAGCGGTTCAAATCCGCTTGTTCCCACCAATGAAAATCAGACAGTTGCAGAAATGCAGCTGTCTGATTTTTATGTGTGCTATTCTCGTGTATTTCAGCGTTTTTCAGCTGCCGGGTTAAGCCGGAAGTCAAACCGGGAAACTACTTGGCGACAACTGTGCGCATTCTGTGCTGCAAGTCAAAAATGCTTGCAAACGGAGCAGATCCGTTGATGACTCGGTGGTCAATGCGTTGGTTGTGGATGGCGAAGCCGTCTTGGAAAATGGAAATCGGTGAGGCGGGAAGGGGCGATCTGTTTTCCTCGGGTTGTCCCGGGAAAATAGCTATTCCGGGGTTTATGAGGCAGAAAAGATGGCAAAGGCGCTGTACCGAGCGGGCTCCGGTGCCTTATGCCATTCGAGACGCCTAAAACAACCCGATCTATCTCCTTCCCGAACTTTTATTCCGGCATAGTTGCAAATCTCATTTTTTTGATTTAAATTTATATGCGGAATAATACATAGTACTTAATAAATCCGGGTTCGTTTGCCGTCGATCGGTTGTCGTGCGATTGCAGCGGCCCGGAATGTTTTTATGGCGAGTGGATGGTTCCTGATTTATAATAGTATTGTGTAATATACCCGATTGCGTCACGATCTCACTGTAATAGCCTATGAAATTCATATCGGTACGAAGTACGTTGATATTTATCGTTTGTGCAGGTATCGCGATCTCTTCCCCGGCGCAATCCGGGGCAGCCCTGCCCTTGCCGCCGGATTCGGTTCGGGAGAAGGTTGCGAGCCGGACTCAGATTCAGCTCCGCCTGACGCTCGACAAGGCGATCTATTCGGCGCAAAACCATTCGATCGCCGCGATGGTCGCCAAATATACGTTTCTCTCCTCGTACTGGTCGTTCCGCTCCTACCAGGCGAGCCGGCTTCCGTCGCTCAACCTGAGCGGCGAGGTGCTGAGTTTCGACCGTTCGCTGCGCCTGTTGCAGGATTACGACACCGGAGAGATGCGTTATCTGGAGAACTACAACCTGCAAAACACACTGGGACTCGCCATCCAGCAGAATATCACCCTGACGGGCGGCACCCTCAGGCTCTATTCGTCGCTCAACCGCCTCGACCAGTTCGCCCCCAAGGAATCGAAATCCTATTATTCGCAGCCTATCACGCTTTCCTATACCCAGCCGCTCTTTGCCTACAACAGCTTCAGGTGGAACAAGAAGATCGCCCCGAAAGAGTACGAACTGGCCAAACGCACCTACATCGAAGCCATGGAGGACATCACGGTGCAGGCCGTGAGTTACTATTTCAGCTTGCTGCTGAGCAAAACCAGGCATACCATCGCCGTCAAGAACTACGGCAATACCAAATCCCTCTATTCCATCGCCGAAGAGCGGTTGAAACTGGGGAGCATCACCAACGACGAGCTGCTCCAGTTGCAATTGCGCATGCTCAACGACAGCCTGGCGATCAACGATACGGCACTAGCCGTCCGCGAACAGCGTATGCGGTTCAACTCTTACCTGCGTTACAGCGAGAACGTCGATATAGACCCGGTGTTAGACGACCGTATCCCCGCCATCGAGGTCGACTATGCGACCGTACTGGACAAGGCCCTGGAAAATTCGTCGTTCAATGCCAGCAACCAACTGCGGACGCTCAATGCCGAGGCGGGCATCGCCAAGGCCAAGGCCGAACGGGGCGCTACGGCCACGATAAATGCCCGGTTCGGATTGTCCCAGACCGGCGAGGAGTTCCGGACGGCCTATTCGAACCTGCTCGACCAGGAGGTCATCGGACTCCAGTTTTCCATCCCGCTTTTCGACTGGGGCATGGGCAAGGGGCGCGTCCGTATGGCCAAGGCGCGGGCCGACATGGTGCGCAACCAGATCGAGCAGGACGAAACCGATTACCGGCACACAATCTATACGCTCATCGAACAATTCCACAACCAGCGGAACCAGTGCGTCGTGGCCGCCCGGGCACGGGAGGTCGCTGAAAGCCGCTATGCCATCGCGATGGAGAATTTCAGGCGGGGGACGGTGTCCGTTACGGACATGAATACGGCGCAGACCGAAAAAGACCAGGCCAGCCAGACCTACGTGTCGGCACTGGCCGATTTCTGGAGCTACTATTACTCGCTGCGCCGCAAGACCCTTTACGACTTCATTTCCCACACTGATATCGGCGCCGAGTTCGACCGCCTCATTGAAGAATAACCCTTGCCATGAAACAATACTACCCCTATTTGCTTTGTGCGGTGCTCCTTGCGGGCTGCGGCAAAACGAAGAACGAAAAGACGGATGCGGCACAGGATCGCATGCAGCACCGCATCGAACGCAACGAAGTCACGGTGGATACGCTGCAAAGGCGCGACTTCATGCGGGAACTGATCAGCAACGGACGGCTGGGAGCCTCGAAGCGCAGCACGCTCTCCTTCGAGGTCTCCGGAACCATCGCCGCGATAGCTGCGAAGAACGGTTCCCGCGTAGGCGCCGGGGAGCAGATCGCCCGCATCGACACGAGCGACTATGCCCTTCAGTTGTGCAAGGCGCGGCTGGCGTTGGACAAGGCGCGGCTGGGGTTTTACGATGTGTTGGTCGGGCTGGGGTACCAGGCAGGCGACACGGTCACCCCTCCGGCCGAAGTCGTGCAGCTGGCGCGCATCCGCTCGGGGTATGCCGATGCCACGGCATCGCTGCTCAGCGCCCGCCGTAGCTTGGCTCACTGTACCCTGCGGGCTCCCTTTGCGGGAAAGGTCGCCGATGTGGAACAGCAGGTCTATGAGAAATCGAAAGGCGAATTCTGCACCCTGCTGGACGACAGCCGGCTGGACGTCCGCTTCTCTGTCCTCGAATCCGAATACGGGTTGCTCCGTCCGGGGCAGGAGATCGGCGTCAGCCCGTTCGCCGACCTGCGCAAGGAGGTGAAAGGACGCATTACGGCGATCAACCCTTCGGTCGATGTGCACGGACAGGTGCAGGTCGATGCCGAAGTGGTCAACGACGGCACGCTGGCCGACGGGATGAACGTCCGGGTGGCGGTGCGGCAAAAGGTGCCCGGGCAACTGGTCGTGCCGAAGAGCGCGGTGGTCATCCGCGACAATCTCGAAGTGCTGTTCCGCTACAAGGACGGCCGGGCGCAATGGACTTACGTACATACCTCGCTGGCCAACAGCCGGGAGTATGTGGTCGAAGCGAATCTGGATCGCGGGGCGGAACTCAACCCCGGCGACCTGGTGATCGTTTCGGGGAACCTGAATCTGGCCGACGGCTCAGAGGTCTCGCTCGGCGGGAAACAATAACACCGCACCCATGTTACGCAAACTCCTCGACCGGCCTATCGCCGTGACGATGATCGCCGTCGTCCTGCTCATCCTGGGCATCGTCAGCAGCCGCCTGCTGCCGGTGTCGCTCGTGCCGGATGTCGACGCGCCGTATATCACGGTGCAGATCCCCGCGCAGGGACTTTCGGCCCGGCAGCTGGATGAAACCGTCATCACCCCGCTGCGGCAGCAACTCATCCAGTTGTCGCAGTTGACTGATCTGCGCAGCGAGGCCCGCGAAGGAAGCGGCATTATCCGCCTGACCTTCGAGCAGGGCTCGGACATCGACTACCTGTTCATCGAGGTGAACGAGAAGATCGACCGTTCGACGACTTCCCTGCCCCGCGATGTGGAGCGCCCGAAGGTAATCAAGGCGAGCGTAACCGACATCCCGGCCTTCTACATCAATCTCACCGTGCGGGGGGAGCGATCGGCCGGGTTCCGGGACGAACTGCATCCCGTATCCGACCGGTTCGCGGCGCTGAGCCGTTTTGCTTCGCAGGTCATCACCAAGCGCATCGAGCAGTTGCCCGAGGTGGCTATGGTCGACCTGAGCGGCACCGTTGCCCCGGAGCTGCTGGTTATTCCCGACGAGGCGAAACTCCGCCAGGCGGGCATCACCATCGCCGCCGTCGAAGGGGCGTTGCGCCGGGCGAACGTAACCCTGGGGAGCCTTGCCATCCGGGACGGGGAATACCAGTACAACGTGAAATTCCGGTCGGCGATAAACGGAAGGAAGGATATAGAGGATATTTTTCTGAAAATCAACGGCCGGTTGTTCCGCCTCAAGGAACTGGCTGCGGTCGTCGAGCATCCCCGCAAACGGCAGGGCATGGTGTTTTCGGACGGCCGCAACGCCGTGTCGCTGGCGGTCGTCAAGCAGGCGGACGCCCGGATGTCGAAGCTCAAGGACGAGCTCGACAAGCAACTCCGGCAGTTCCGTTACGACTATCCGGACGTGGAATTCACCGTCACGCGCGACCAGACCGAACTGCTCGATTATTCGATCTCGAATCTGGTGAACAACATCATCACGGGGGCATTGCTGGCCTGCGTCATCATCTTCTTTTTCATGCGCGACATGAAGTCGCCGATGCTGGTGATCCTGACCATTCCCGTGACGCTGATTATCTCGATCCTGGTTTTCTACCTGCTGCATATCTCGATCAACATCATCTCCCTGTCGGGACTGGTGCTGGGCATCGGTATGATGGTCGACAATTCGATCATCGTCATCGACAACATCACGGCCCGCTGGATACGCGGGGAGCAGCTGGCCGGTGCCGTCACGCAGGGCACCAAGGAAGTCATGGTTCCCATGCTGTCGTCCGTGCTGACGACCTGCGCGGTATTCGTCCCGCTGATCTTCCTCAACGGCATGGCGGGGGCGCTCTTCTACGACCAGGCGATGGCCGTAGCCATCACGCTGTTCGTCGCCTACGGGGTCTCCGTCACACTGTTGCCGGTTTATTACCGCTGGTGGTACAGCCGGCAGCAGGCTTTCCGGCCTACGCCGTGGCTCGCGTTCTTCTCCTTCGACCGGATCATCGACAGGTACGACGTCATCCTGAAATGGTTTTTCCGCCGTCGCGGGCTGATGTGGGGTATTTATGTCGTCGCGGTACTGGGGCTGGCGGGACTCTTTTGGGTGATCGACAAGGAACGGCTGCCGGCGATGACTTACAGCGACATGTTAGTCCGCATCGATTGGAACGACCGCATCTCGGCCGAGGAGAACGCCTGCAGGACGGAAAACCTCGTCGCTTCGCTGGGTGGCCGCATCCTTCAATCCACGGTCATGGCGGGCGTCCAGCAGTTCGTCCTTTCGCATACCGAGGAGAACGGGGTAGCCGAGGCCACGGTCTACCTCAAGTGCCATGAACCGGACGACGTGGCACCTGTTCAGGATGCCATCCGCGGCTATCTGGCGGCGAACGCCCCTGCGGCCCGCTGTTCGTTCGGCGTTTCGGGCAACGTATTCGACATGATCTTCGCCGAGCGTGAAGCCGTGCTTACCGCACGCCTGCGTTCGACGACCGGGCGCAGTGCCGACCCGGAACAGTTGCAACGGCTGCTCGGCCGCATACGGGATGCGCTGCCGGGGCAGGAAATCCCGCCGGTCGCCATGCAGGAGGACATTCTCTACATCGCACAGCCCGACCGGATGGCGTTGTACGGCGTGACCTACAACGACCTCATAGCCGCGCTGCGCAATGCGCTCAACGAGAATACGCTTTTCACGGTTACCACGGGCGACGAATCGTTGCCGGTCGTGATCGGCAACGACCTGCGCAGCCTGGACGATCTGCTCGGCAATACGTTCATCCATACCCCCGAGGCTGAAATCCCGGTCGGCATCCTGATGCGCCAGACAATGACCCGCGACCTGAAACATGTCGTGGCCGGGGCCGAGGGTAACTATTACCCGCTCGACCTCGCGCCCCGGGCCAAGGATGTCCCGGCCGTCATCGGCACGATCCGGGGCTGTGTGGCGGAGGACGAACATTTCGAGGTGAGCTTTAGCGGCAGCTATTTCTCGAACCGCGGCATGGTGGGGCAGCTCATCGGGGTGCTTGCCGTGGCCCTGCTGCTGCTGTTCTTCATCCTGGCCGCACAATTCGAATCGCTCGTCCAGCCATGGATCATCCTCTCGGAGATCGTCATCGACCTCTTCGGGGCACTCGTCGTCCTCTGGGCATTCGGGCAGACGCTGAACCTGATGTCGATGATCGGACTGATCGTGGTTTGCGGCATCGTGATCAACGACTCGATTCTCAAGATCGACACGATCAATACGCTGCGGCGTCAGGGCATGGGGCTCAAGCATGCCATCATGGAGGCCGGGCGGAGGCGCCTGAAAGCCATCGTCATGACCTCGCTCACGACGATCCTGGCCGTAGCGCCGTTCCTGTCGCACGGCGACATGGGCTCCGACCTGCAACTCCCGATGTCGCTGACCATCATCAGCGGAATGATTGTGGGTACGCTGGTGAGCGTATTCTTCATCCCGCTGGCTTATTACGAGATTTACCGACCCCGCCGATGAACGTCCCGCGACCCATACCCCCGTCGCGGAGGGGCATCCCCGCATTTTCGGTGCTGCTGATCATGGCGGCGCTGGCGGTCATCGGGGCGGCCATGCTGCCCATGCTCAATATCCAGTATACGCCGTCGGAGGCCGGGCGAAGGATCGACATCTATTTCTCCTGGCCGGACGCCTCGGCGCGCCTGATCGAGCAGAGCGCCACCTCGCGTATCGAAGGCGCCATGTCGACCGTCGCGGGGTGCGAGAACGTCTCCTCCCGCTCGGCCAAGGGCTACGGCAATATCTCGGTCGCATTCCGTAAGGGAACGGACATGGAAGCCGCCCGTTTCGAAGTCGCGTCGGCGATCCGGAATCTCTATGGCAAGTTGCCGCAGGAAATTTCCTATCCCTATATTTCGCTCGCCACCTCCGGCAGCCGCGAATCCGAGACGCTGGTCTATACGATCAAGGCCGACCTGCCCTCCGAACGCATTGAAGAGTATGTGACGGCCCACGTCTCGACCCCGCTGTCGCAGGTCGAGGGGGTCGGGCGGGTCGTGCTGTCGGGTGTCACCCCCTTCGAATGGGTCGTCACGTTCCTCCCCAAGGCAATGGAGGCCGCCGGGATCACGGCCTCGGATCTTGCCCTGGCATTCCAGAATTATTTCCGCAGCGACGTGATCGGTATGACGGCGCTCCCGCAAGCCGACGGCAGCGAGCGGAGCATCGTGCTGAAGCTCCGAAACCGTGCCGGGCTCGATTTCGGGGAGATTCCCGTCGCGCGCCGCAACGGCCGCATCTACTACCTGCGCGATTTCGCCACGGCGCGCTGGCGCGAAGCGCTCCCGACGAGCTATTTCCGCATCAACGGCCTCAATACGATCAACCTCTCGGTGGTCGGCGATCCGCACACGAATATCCTGAAGGTCGCCTCTTCGGTCAAGGCGGAGATGCAGCGCCTTCAAGCCTCCTTCCCGGCCGAACTGTCCGCGACGCTGACCTACGACGCTTCGCAGTACGTCTCGGGGGAACTGCATAAAATCTACGTCCGCGCGCTGCTCTGCGTCGCCATCCTGCTGTTGTTCGTCTATCTGGTCAGCCGGGATTTCCGCTATCTGCTGATCATCATGGCGACGCTCGTGGTCAATATCCTGGTCGCCGTGGTCTTTTACAACCTGCTCCGGCTGGATATCCATATTTATACGCTCGCCGGGATCACGGTCTCGCTGGGGATCATCATCGACACGTCGATCATCATGGTCGATCATTACAGCTACTACCGCGACCGGCGGATATTCGTTTCCATCCTCGGGGCGCTGCTGACGACGATCGGCGCGTTGGGAATCGTATGGCTGCTGCCCGAGGAGCAGCAGGCCAACCTGACCGACTTTTCACTGGTGATCGTCGTCAACCTGGTCGTATCCCTGCTCGTCGCGCTGCTGTTCATCCCGTCGTTGCTCGATAAGTTTCCGCTGGGGCGCAGCATGACGGGTGCGTCCGTGCGCCGCCGGAGGCTCGTCGTGCGGTTTTCACGCGGGTACGGGCGGTTCATTGCCTGGGGACGCAGGCACCGCTGGATCTTCGTTGTGGCGCTGGTATGGGGGTTCGGCATCCCGACGTTCCTGCTGCCCGACAAGATCGCCGAAAGCAAGGACAGGGAGCTCTCCGTATGGGCCGAAGCCTACAACGGCATCATGGGGAGCCAGGCCGTTTCCGAACACCGTCCCGTGATCGACAAAGTCTTCGGGTCGTCGCTGCACCTGTTCCGCACCGCGACCAACCGGTACGATAATTTCCGCACGCCGGAGCAGAAACGCCTCTATGTCAGCGCGGGAATGGCCGAAGGGTGTACCGTCCAGCAGCTCAACGAGGTCGTGCGGCATATGGAAAACTACATCAGCCGTTTCGATCAGGTCGACATGTTCCGCACGCGCATCACCTCCTACGATAACGCACAGATCGAGATCACGTTCAAACCCGAATTCGAATACGGCCCGTTCCCGGCGATGCTCAAACAGGAGCTTACCTCCGCGGCGATCAACTTCGGCGGCGCGACCTGGTACATCCGGGGCATCGACGACAACACGTTCAACAACAACGTCGTCAACAACTACCGTTCGAACCAGTTCCGGCTCAAAGGCTACAATTACGACCAGCTCTCGGCCTATGCCGACGCGCTGATCGATACCCTGTCCCGGAACCGCCGCGTCTCCAATCCCGAGATCATGGACGGCAACGCATGGTCGCTGCCCCACAACGAATTCAACATCCGCTACGACGACGAACGAATCGCCGCCGCGGGGCTCGACGTGGCCGATTATTACGGGATGCTCAGTACGATGCTTTTCAGATCGCGGCTGTCGCCGGTTTACAATGGCGAGGAACTCCAGCAGGTCGTGCTCGAATCGGGTGACCGCGACCGTTTCGACCGCTGGCATGTGGCCAATGCCCAGGTACGCATCGACTCGCGGCAGACGAAACTCGCGGCGGTCGGATCCATCGAAAAACAGCGCACGGGCGTCTCCATCAGCCGCGACAGGCAGTCGTATCAGATATTGGTCGGGTACGATTTCATCGGGTCGTACGAACTTGGGAGGCGGCTGATCGAACGTACCGTCAAGCAATTCAACGAGGAGATTCTGCCCATCGGTTTTCGGGTCGATTCGCCGTCGTCCGGGTTCTGGCAGGAGGAGAAACAACTGCAGGTGTGGCTCATACTGCTGGTCGTCGCGATAATATATACCATGTGCGCCGTCATCTTCGAATCCCTGCGCAAACCCGTCGTCATCATCCTGATGATCCCCGTCTCGTTCATCGGGGTGTTCCTCACGTTCGGCTGGTCGGATTTCGTCTTCGACCAGGGCGGGTTCGCCGCTTTCGTCCTGCTGTGCGGTATTGTGGTCAACGCCGGCATCTACCTGATCAACGAGCAGAACAACTGGGCCGATGTTTCGCACCAGCATGGGATCCGGCTCTACCTGAAGGCGTATAACCACAAGATCATTCCCATCATGCTCACCATCCTGTCGACCGTGCTGGGCCTGGTGCCGTTCCTGTACGACGGCCCGGAGGAGGTTTTCTGGTTCGCATTCGCCATGGCCGCCATCAGCGGGACGTTGTTCTCGATCGTGGCCCTGGTCGTCTATCTGCCGGTTTTCCTGCCGATGCGGCGTAAAACCTGCAACCTGCCATGACGCGGTGCCCACATCCGCTCCTGCGTTATCCGCTGGCGTTTCTGTTCGTGGTCGCCGCCTGGTTCCTGCTGGTTCCTGCGCTCGACATGCCCGTGCAGGAGTTGCAGGGGAATGTCCTCCTGTCGCTACGGGCGACCGCGGCCCTGACAGCCCTGGCGGCCTGTTACTATCTGTGCTACCTGCCCCGCCTGTATGTGAACCGTACGGATATGTATGCGATCTTGTTCCTGGGCTGGGTTACGGCAGGCAGGTTCCTGTGGCCCGGGTTGGCTTCGGCGGTCAGGTATGACGAGTTGCTGCAGGCCGCGATGCTCTACGCCGCCTTGCGGATCATCTTTACGGCCGAGCGGCGGACAATGACACTCCTGCTCATGCTTTTATGCGTACTGGGCATTTATGAAGCATGGGTCGGCATCCGTCAGATCTACGGGTTCGCGCAGTCCAACCACGGGCTGTTCAGAATAACCGGCACGCTTTTCAACCCGGGCCCGTATGCGGGGTTCATCGCCCCCGTATTCGTGTGTGCCGCGGCCTGTGTCGCCAGATACCGGTTTGCCGAACGGGCGTTGCGAACGTGGGGCTCGCTGCGGCGCCTGCGTGCCGGAGTCCTGCTGTGGGGCGTGGCGCCTTACCTGCTCGGCTGGGTTGCGGCGCTGATGACGGTCGTCGTCCTTCCGGCGTCGATGAGCAGGGCCGCGCTGGTCGCCGCCGCCGTGGGCTGCGGGGCCTTGGCATTCCGCGTGTGGAATGTCCGGGGACGCTTCCGGTACGTTTACCGTGCGCATCCGTTGCGCGTGGGGGTACTTTCGGGGCTGGCTGTGCTGCTCCTCGCGGGCATCGGGGCCGGGGCATACCATATCAAGCGCCCTTCGGCCGAGGGACGCCTGCTGATGTGGAAGATCGACACGCGGATCATGCTCCGCCATCCGCTCTGCGGGGGCGGGATCGGAAATTTCGCAGGCGCGTTCGGCGAAGAACAGGCACGTTACTTCGCCTCGGAAGAGCGTCCGAAAGCCGAAACTCAGGTCGCCGGATGCCCCGAGGCGGGATTCAACGAATTCCTGCAGACCGGGGCGGAAACTGGGGCAGTAGGCCTTGTGTTGCTGTTGCTGATAACGGGAAGCGCAATCGTGAGCCAGCTCAGGCGCGGGGCGCCCTTCGGTTACGGGCTGCTGGCGGCCGCGCTTTTCGCCTGCTTCTCCTATCCGTGGGGCGTCTTGCCGTTGCGGCTGCTGTTCGTGCTGCTCCTTGCCGGAACATGCTCGAAACGGGTCGTCCGGATCCCCAAGCGGGGGCATATCGTCGTCTTGCTGCCGCTTGCGGTGTGTTTTGCGTGCTGGACGGGATTGTACAGCCGCTATGCCCGTCGTGTGGAAGCCCGGCGGCAATGGAGCGAGGTTCGCGTCTGGCCGAATTCAGGGAGGTACGACTACCTGGTCGAAGACGGGCCCCGTTACCACGACGCTCTGCAGGGCGACTTCCGGTTTTTATACGACTACGGCTATGCGCTGCACAAAACGGGCAGCTACCGGCAAAGCAATGAAATCCTGCGCGAGGGGATGCGGATCAGCAGCGACCCGATGTTCTGGAATATCGCGGGGCGGAATTACGAAATGTTGGGGGATGTCGCGGCTGCCGAGCAGGCCTATCTCCATGCGCACCGTATGATCCCGGATCGGGTTTACCCGCTTTACCTGCTTGCGAAACTCTACCTTGCGGATGGGCAGACGGAAAAGGCATACGCCACGGCACGCCGGGTTATTGCGCATAAGCCCAAGGTCGAATCGGTGCAAACGCGGGAGATGCAGGCAGAGCTGCGCAAATTGTTGGGAATGCCCCTTCCGGGCGAAATACGGGAGTAATATGCGACGGGTTTTCAACTATATCTTTTGGGTATCCGCAAGTGCCTGCATGCTTTTCGCGGGATGGCTGCTTGTGCGGATTTTCTGCTGCGACCAGTTCGTCGTCCCGTCGGAGTCGATGATGCCGGCCTTGTTGCCCGGGGATCGGATCCTGGTCAATAAACTGCTTGCCGGGAGCCGCATTTACAGCAAACTCGAGTTCCGGCAGGATGTTCCGCTCCGTTCGTTCCGCATGCCCGGCCTCAGAGGGGTGCGTGTCAATGACGTGGTGGTCTTCAATGCCCCGCACGGGTACGACCGGGATCGCATTGAGTTCCGTATCAATTATGTCTATGCCAAACGTTGTGTCGGGATGCCCGGCGACAGCATTGCCATCCGGAACGGATATTTCTGTAATAATCGTTACAAGGGGGTTATCGGCGATGCCGTGCAGCAGGGACGGCTGGCTGCGATGCCGGATTCGTCGTTGCCGCCCAATGTCCTGCGCGCCTTGCCTTTCGATGACCGGCGCTACGGGTGGACGATCAAAAATATGGGGCCTCTCTATATTCCCCGTGCCGGCGACAGGGTCGAGCTCGACTCGCTGAATTATGAGTTGTACCGGCTTGTCGTGGAATATGAGACAGGCGGGGCGCTGACCTGCGACGGAAACCTCCTGCGGCTCGACGGTGAGGCGATCTCGACCTATGAATTCCGGGAAAACTATTATTTCTTCTGCGGTGACAATGTAGTCAATTCTAAGGATTGCCGCTATTTAGGCTTTGTCCCTGAGGAGTTCATCATCGGTGTGACCTGCCGCATTACCTATTCCGAAGATCCCCTCACCGGGGTGCGACGTCCCGGGCGATGGTGGAAGGCGGTCGAATGAACCGACGGGCGGATTATTCCTTGATTGTCAACTCTTCGGCGCGGAGTTTTGGGACGTAATGCGTGCCGTTTTCACGGTAATAGGTGTGGCTGTCGCCGGGGCCTATCGGCACCAATTCGATCTTTTCGATGCCTTTGCCGACGGCGAGGATCAGCAGCGGTTCGTAGGCCAGGTGGAATTCCTGTTTGATCCGCTCCTTGTCGAATGCGCCGATGCAGATGCCGTTCAGGCCGATCTCCGCTGCCTGGAGCAGCATGCTCTGGGCCGAGATGCCCAAATCCATGTCGACGTAGCGGTTCTCTTCGACTGTCGAGCAGATGATGATAAAGGCATTCGGCTCGGTACCCGGAAAGGGCAGGCGGAGTGCGGGCAGGGCTCCGCCAAGGCGGATGTGCGGCAGGACTTTGTGGGCTTCGTCCGCCAGCACGGGGCGGAACCGGAGCACTTGCTGGTTGCGCGCCGAGGGGATTCTGGTATTCACCTCGATCATGCGCCGGAGCTGATCCTCGCGTACGACGAACCCGGTGTCGTAACCGCGGTGGCTGCGGTTTTTCAGCAGTAACCGTCCCAATGTCGCCAGCGGCCTGCGGTTGCTCTGCCCCGATGCCTTGCGGGCCATGTACTCCTCCATTTTTCTGCCTAAATAGTCGTCTGCCATTTTTGCCCCTCCGTTTGTAACGTGAGGCAAAGATACGAAAAATAGCCTGGAAACGGTTGCTGTGCCGGCAATCTTTTTCCGGGAATTCGGCCGCTTCCCCTCCTTCATGTGTGCGGTTCCCTGTTCTCTTTGCGTGCTTCGCCTTCCTCCTTTTTCATACGGTTCCTCCGTTTCTTATCCGGTGCCCCCCCCCTCCCTGTGTAAATAAAAAGCGGGCAGCCACAGGGCTGCCCGCTCGATAGATGAGGCCGGGAGGGTCAATAACCCTCGGCTTCGGTGAAATCGTTGCTCTCGTTGAAGCGCGTCTGCGTGTAGGCATGGTTGAAACTGTCGGTCGCACGAACCACGATGCCGGTCGCTTCGGGATTTTTCAGCTTGCACTGGTATTGGTGGTAGCAGGGGCTGGTGCCGCTTTCCACCGGATGTTTCTCGACCCCGATGTGGTAGCCGCGGATCCAGCGGTCGCCGTAGTTCTGCGCCATCGCCGTCATGGCGCTCCACGTCTTGCCGCCGTCTTCGGACAGTTCGACTTTCCAGGTCGTGCCGTCCATCCCGGAAGTGAAGACGTTGGCTACGACCACGTCCGCCCCGACATCGTATTTGTAGGTCGCATAGGGGCCTGCGAACTCGGCGTTGCCGCGATAGAGCCGTATCTGGTAGTCGTCGGCGCGCTGCGAGGCCTTGAAATAGGTGTCGATGATTTTCGTGCCGTCGATCTCGTAGACCATGAACCCGTTGGGCGTGCCGTCGCCTCCGCATGTCGAACGCCAGAAATAACCGCACGTGCCGCCGTGAATGCGTTCGAAAATATTGTGCGAACGCATGTGGTAGGGCTGGAAATAGTGCGTGTGGGCGCACATCAGGGTGGGGTTCTTATACCTGGAGATCATGTCGAGTACCTTTTTGCGGTTGAGGTAGCCCGTGTTGTCGCGCAACGGGATGTGGTAGTAGAGGATTATCATTTTATCCGTCGGGACGAAGCTGAGGTCTTTCTCCAGCCATGCCACCTGCTCGTCGGTGAAGCCGCCCGTGTAGTCCGTGCCGGTGAAGATGATGTTGTCCATCGCTATGAAATGCACGTCGCCGCGGTTGAACGAGTACCAGCGCGGCCCGAGCACGTCGCGGTAGGTGTCGCCCGTATAGTCCACCGAACTCTTGTCGTGGTTGCCGATCGTGGTGAAGAACGGGACGCCCGTCTCGCCGAAGGCGCGTTTCATCGAGGTGAAGGTCTGGGCGTCGCCTTTACCCAGGATGTCGCCAAGGGCGATGCCGACCTGCGGGATCGAGTATTTCGCGCTGATCTTTTTCACATCGGGTACGGCTTCCGTGCGGAACCGCTGGATATGGTCGCTGTTGTCGGGCTGCGGGTCTCCCAGCCCGAAGAGCAGGAACCGCTTGTCGCTTTGGGTGAGTTTGGTGAGCGTGAAGTCAGCCCGGTAGGGTTTCGAACTGCTGCCGGTGACGGAGTTGGCTGCCTGGTAGGCACCCTGGTAGGAGCCGAAGTTCGCCTGTGCCGGGATCTCGTACCCCGAAGGCACGGAGATGAATACGTGCTTGGCGTTGGGGTCGCGCACGATCTGGTAGACGCCCTTCTTATCGCTCGCCACGACGCTGTACCCGTCGCTCACGACGACCCCTTCGAGGGGGTTGCCCTCCTTGTCGCTTACCAGTCCGTAGAGGGTGATGCCCTTGTCGGGCGTGATCTCCGTCGTGCCGTTTCCGTTGCCGTCGTCGGGCTTGGGGAGTTCGGTGATCATTTTGTCGTCTCCCTCGCACGCCATCATCGTTGCGGCTATCAGGGCCGTGAGCGCGAGGCTGAGCGTCCTGCGGAGCCGTGTGAAGATTGAATCGTTTTTCATAGTCTGTTTTACTGTCAGCCCGACCGCCGGTTCGGGCGGTCGGGTCGGTGATTGTCAATTACCAGTTGGGGTTTTGCGGAATGTTGGCCCGCTGCAACTCTTCGGTCGGGATCGGGAAGAGGTAGTGCTTCTCGAGGAATACGCGGTCCTCCTTCCAGAAGCGTTCCATGCGGTAGGTCTTGCCGGATATCGATATCTTGCCGTTGGGGTCTTCCACGGGGCGCATGCCGCAGATGCGGTGCTGCGTCTTGGGGTAGGCGCCGTATTTGTCGAAATACAACTGTGCCTTCTGGTCGTTCGTCCCCTGGATCGAACTCCACTGGGCATCCTTGGCCAGTTCTTCGGGGCTGGTCGGTTCGAGGTAGAACCGCGTCGAGAAGAAGCGGCTCTTTTCGTGGTAGAGCTCTACGCGGCGTTCGCGCAGGATGTAGTCGAGCAGCAACTCCTTGTTGGTCTGCGCGGCCGGCGGGATGGGGGCCATGAACGAACGGGCACGCAGCTCGTTCATCAGGTTGTAGACCTCGGGGGTGGCGCCCTTCGAGCGGGTGACCGCTTCGGCATAGACCAGGTAGATCGTCGCCAGGCGGATCAGCGGCGCATCGAAGTTCCAGTTGCCTGACATGCCCTTGGTGTAATAGCCGTCGAAATATTTGCGGGTGAAGTAGCCCGTCGACGTGGAGTTGGCGGCGTTGATGGCGTCGGCTCCGGTGGCCGTGTTGATCCACTTGCCCTTGAACATGGATCCGTGGTAGATGATGTCGCGGTAGAAACGCGGGTCGCGGTTGATATAGGGGTTGCCGTCGTCATAGGCCTTGGCCATGTCCTCCTCGGAGATCAGGCTGCCGTAGAGCGCCTTGTGGTTCTGCTTGAGCGCATAGATCGGATAACCGTAGCCGTCGGGGCCGATCACCTCGTATTCGTCCACCTGATCCTGTACGGGAACCTCGCGTGCCTGTCCCTGCGCCGAAGGCGGGTACATGTCGTTGTGGTAACCCACGGTCTTGCAGTGGAGGTGGAAGAAGATCCATTCGGCTTTCTTGGCGTCGTTCATTGTGCGGTGGAACAGCTCCCACAGGCGGCTGTAAACCGCGCCGTTGCTCTGATCCGTGCCGCCCGAGTCGGTCGTCTGGCTTTTGGGCGAACCCTGGTAGAGCGAGTAGCGTTTCTGTCCCTCGGCCTCGAAATCCATCACGGCCTTGGCGGCTGCGGCTGCGGCGTCCCAGCGCGCGGGGTCGTACGACTGGTAGACCGACGCATAGTTGCGGGTGTCGCCTTTGAGTGTCGACCCGTTGTAGAGCGGCGTGGCTGCGATCCAGAGCGCCATGGCCTTCAGCGCCAGGCAGGCGCCTTTCTCCACGCGGCCGAACTGATCCATCAGGTTCTGCGCCGGGACGCGGGCATAGGCCTCGTCGCAGTCGCGGCAGATCTTCTCGACGATCGTATGGATGTTCTCGCGTTCGAACGGCGGCAGTGCGTTGGGGTTTACCGTATAGTCGACGTAGGGGCATTCGCCGTAGCTTTTCAGCACGCAGTAGTGCAGGTAGGCGCGGATGAAGAGCACCTCGCCGATACGCTGCGAAAGCGTGCCGGGTCGTGCCTCGGAATCCGGGGTGTTGTACTTCTCGATACCTTCGAGGATGACGTTGGCGCAGCGGATGTCTTCGTAGAGTTTGGGCCAGAAGGTGTGGCAGGCACCCGCATTGGTCGTGGCGTTGCACGAGGTGTAGAGCTGGGAACCCGGTTCCCAGTCGCCGTCGTTGAACTTGTTGGACCACCCGTTCTCGGCCGAAGAGCCTTCGCATTCGTCCGTGAGCGCCGAGTCGCTGAAGAAACGGATGTGTACGAGCGGCTGGTCGGCGGCGCGGGCGTAGAAGTAGAGCCGGTTGATCAGGCTTTCAGTCTCGTTGAAACGCGAGAATATGTCCTGATCCGTTTTGTCGCCCTGCGGGGTCTTGTCGAGGAAATCCTCGCAGGAAGCCATCAGCGTGACTGCAAAGCAGCTACAGAGCAGATATAAGATTTTTTTCATTGTCATTGGTTTTTGTTGGGTTAGAATGTCATGTTAAGGCCGATGTTGATGACACGCTGTACGGGGAACCAGCTGCCGTCGCCGTTCTTGATCTCGGGATCCATGTCGACGTCGCCCAGGTTGTCGAACGTGAGCAGGTTCTGTCCCTGCACGTAGATGCGGACGTTCTGGATGCCGGCTTTCGAAGTCCAGGCTTTGGGCAGCGTGTAACCGATCTCGACGTTCTTCAGGCGGATGTACGAAGCGTCGTAGAGGAAGAGGCTCGAATACTGCTGTTTATTGTTGTTGTGGATGCCGTAGTGCAGGGCGGGGTATTTCGCCGTAGCTGCCGTTTCGGGCGTCCAGCGGTCGAGGTGCATCCGGCGCACCTTGCCGATACGCGACTGGTCGTAGAGCGGGAAATCCCATACGGCCGGGCCGCTCAGCTGTACGGAGCAGAGCGCCGAGCCCTGCCACAGCATGCTGAAGTCGAAGCCCTTGTAGGAGAGTCCCAGCGGAATGCCGAACTGGATCTCGGGCGTACGGGGGTTGCCGATGGCTGCGCGGTCGTAGTTGTTGACCACACCGTCGCCGTTGAGGTCTTTGTAGACCACGTCGCCCGGCTGTACGGGGCCCCAGATGGCGAATCCGCTGCCGCCGTTCATCGCGTTCAGGCGGTCGGCCTCGCCCTGGTCGGCCACGAAGTGGTCGAAGATGTAGCAGAAATTCTCATCGAGGCGTTTGCCGGTCTGGTAACGCCACGGGCAGTCGCGGCCGTTGTTGTCGATGTAGGAGATTTCGTTGCAGTATTTTATCTTGTTGCGTGCGAACGTGAAGTTCGGGCGGATGTAGTAGCGGAAATGCTGCCCGATATGACCGTTCCAGCCGATTTCGAATTCGACACCGTGGTTGTCGACGATACCCGAGTTGACGATCGGGGCGACCTGCCCGACGATGTAGGGGAACCCGACCTTGTCATCTGCCGAGAGCGAGGTGAGGATGTCGTAGCGGTGCTCCTTGAAGACATCGAGCGTGAAGGTCAGCCGCTGGTTGAAGAACTGGGCGTCGATACCGAAGTTGAACTTGCGGGCCTTCTCCCACGTCAGGTTCGGGTTGGCGAACACGCCCTCGACCAGGTAGCTGGTATAGCCCGCCTCGGTCTCGCCGAAATAGGTGGTCATGCCGTCCGACGACTTGTAGTACTGCAGGTAGGAGAAACGGTTGCCCGAGAGCTGGTCGTTACCCACCAGACCGTACGATGCGCGCAGCTTGAGGTGGTCGAGCCACTTTACGCCCCTCATGAATCGCTCCTGCGTGATGACCCAGCCGACAGCACCTGCCGGGAATACGCCGTAGCGCTTTCCGCGGGCGAAGTTCTCCGAGCCGTTGTAGCCGATGTTGAACTCGAAGAGGTACTTGTTCCGGTAGTCGTAGGTCGCGCGGCCCGAAAATCCCATGTAGCGGAAGGGAACCTGGTTGCTGATGACCTTGTTCTGCAGGTAGAAGAGCAGCATGCCCGACACGTTGTGGTCGCCGAATTTGCGGGCGTAGTCCAGGCGCGCCTGGAAGCGCGACGTCCCTTCGGGCGAGCCGTGGCTGATGCTGTTGCTCTGCGCATCGTCCGTGGTACGCTGGTTGGCGGTTACATAGGTGCCGTTCTTGATCCAGTAGTCGGCGTTGTTCTTCCACTCGTCGATGCTGTATTCGGTGGGGAGCATCCAGGTCGAATAGCCCGGGTAGGTCAGGTTACCCGTGCTGTGGGTCGGCACGCTGTTGTTGATGGTGTGCTGGTTGAACGTGTCGTACGAGAACTGCGCGGCGACGCTCAGGCCCTTAGTGATGAAGTCCAGGTCGTGGCTCAGCTTGAACGATCCCTGCAGGTAGCGGCGCGTACGTTTGCTGAAACCGGTGCGGTTGAGCTGCCCGAGCATGTTGTAGCGGTAGTCGTTGTCGGCATAGAGCAGGTAGCCGCCGTTCTCCTCGAAATCGGCCTGGTTGACGTCGTTGTGGTTGTTGGGCAGGATGATCGGCAGGTAGGGGGGCTGCGTGTTGGCCAGCGAGATGATGTTGGCCGCCGTGGCGCCCGGATAGTTGTATTCCGTTACGCGGGCGCCCAGGTCGACCGAGATCTTCAGCCGCTTGGTGGCGTCGACATCGACGTTGGCGCGGAAGTTATAGCGCAGGAACTTGTTGACGTTGTCGGAGTTCGAGTGCTTGTAGTTGCCGCCCTGGTTGTAGTAGCTGCCGAGGATGAAATAACGGGCGCGGTCGGTGCCGCCTCGTACCGAAAGGCTGTAATCCTGGAGGATCGACGGTTTGAATGCGTAGTCGAAGTAATCCCAGTTGTAGCCCAGGCCGTCGGAGTTGTCGCCCTTGGCGCGGCGGAAGTTGCTGATCGTCTCCTGGGAGAAGAGCGATGCCGAGCCGGGATCCAGCGAGGGGTTGTCGTTGAGCATCGCCTCGTTGTAGAGGGTCGCATAGCCTGCCGAACCCAGGTAGTCGGGGTAGCGGATCGGTTCGCTGACACCGACCGACGCCTTGAAATCGACGGTCGGCTTTTCGCCCTTTCGGCCGCGCTTGGTCGTGACGATGATCACGCCGTTGGCGCCGCGGATACCGTAGGGTGCCGTTGCCGAAGCATCCTTGAGGATCGTGAACGTCTCGATCTCGTCCGGGGAGAGGTAGCTCATGTCGCGCTCGATGCCGTCGACGATCATGATGACGTCCGACTTGCCGTAGGTCGATTTACCGCGAATGTTGAGCTGCGCGGCGTCGTTACCCGGTTCGCCGCCGTTGAACTGGTTGACCAGCAGGCCCGGCATGCGCCCGGCCAGCGCATTGTTGATGTTGGCCGTGGGGGACTGCTTGAGGTCTTTGGTGGTGATCGTCGAGATCGAACCGGTGATGGTCTCCTTCTTCTGCACGTTGTAACCTACCACCACGACCTCTTCGAGCGCCTTGCTGTCCTCGACCATCGTGATGTCGATCCTCGTGCGGTTGTTTACGCCTATCTCCTGCGGGGCATAGCCGATGTAGGAGACCATCAGCGTCGCTTCGGCGTAGGGAACCGTGATTGTATAGCTGCCGTCGGAGTTCGATACGCTGCCCGAGGAGGTGCCTTTGACGACGATGGTCACGCCGATCAGCGGGCTTCCCACGTCATCCTTGATGATACCCGAGACCTTCAGCTGCGAGGAACGCGCCTGAGTGTCCGGGGCGGCTGCCGTCCTGTCCGGAGAGGCCGTGGCGGCCCCTCCCAGACAAAACAGACACAATATCAGTGTTATTATATGATATTTATTCATAACCGTATTGTATTCTTATTGGGTTTTACTCTCTTGTCGTGATTTTGATTGTCGTTTCCGCGGAGTTGGTTTTGGATGCCTCGTCGCATACGGTCTTCGTATCTTCGACACCCTTTTCCCAGGTTTTCTGGAAGATATAGACCGCTCCGACGCTGGTCGCCTGGTAGAGCGTCGCATCGATGGTGCACTTGCAGGTGCAGTTGGTGATTGTGGTGACCTTGTCATTTTCTATGGCGACGATACCTGCCACGATCGGGCGCCACTTGTCGGTTTTGTGGTTGGCCACTACCGTAATGTTGCCGTAGTTCTCGCAACCGTCGAACACGGCATTGTTGTCACCGGCTACGGCGATACCCGCGATGTCGCGCTCGACGGCCGCCGTGAGGTTACCGCGGTTGATGCAGTTCTTCAGCGTGAAGGCTCCGGCGACCTTGCCGGCGATGCCGCCCATGTAGAAGAGGTCGTAGTCGGCCATCGTGGGGCTGGTCATGTTACCCGTGTTTACACAGTTTTCGATCAGGGCCGGCGACGCCACCTTTTCGGCAATGCCGATCAGACCGCCGACCGATGCCGTCGACGCCGCGATGTCGGCCTCGTTGCGGCAGTTGGTCATCCTGAGCGTATAACCCAGGCCTGCGTCCGATCCGACGCAGCCTACGATACCGCCCGTGCGGCGATATTTCGTGCCGTTGGAGTTGTTGAACATGATCTTGCCCTTGTTGACGCAATTGTCGAATACGCCGTAGCCGGTGGCCAGGATACCGCCCAGCGAGTGGAACTGGTGCCCGGGATCGGCGAAGGTGACGGTGAAGGTGCCTTCGTTGGTGCAGTTGCTGAACGTCCAGTTCGATTTCTCGGCATGGCCGAACAATCCTCCGTATTGGCCGGTGTCGACGGCGCCCGGGAAGTCGAAGCTGAAATTGCCTTTGTTCGTGCAGTTCACGAGCGATCCTTCCGTTTTGTCCGCGGTGCCTGCGACGATGCCGCCGATGAACTCCGTCCGGGCTGTCCCCGTGACGATGAATTCGCCGGTATTGTGGCAATCGGTGTAGACCGAACCGACGTTCGCCAGGCCGACCAGCCCGCCGAGATAACCTGCCGTGGTGACGGTTTTCGCCCCGGAGAAGGACAGTGTGGCCTTGTTGGTGACTTTGGTCAGTGCCGCGCCGTTGTTATAGACGGCCAGCGTGCCGGCTACTACCGGGGTGGCTTGCGATACGGACATGCTGCCCGCCAGCGAGAGGTTCTTTATTTCGGCCGTTGCATCGAGCGTGTGGAACAGGCCGAGTTCCTTCGAATCCTGATCCGCCAGCTTGACGGTGATCGTATTGCTCAGACCGTCGAAAGTCCCTTTGAACGGATTGGCGGCCGAGCCTACGAAGCTGGTTTGGGTAAGGGCGCTCAGATCGATGTCGCTGACAAGGACGATCCTGCCGCCGTTGGTGTAGGCGTCAAGCGGCGCCCCTTCGGTTACCGCGTTGCCGAAGGCTACGAACTCTTCGGGGGTCGAGATGCCCTTCCAGCTCAGGCGGACGCTGAACGATGCCGTGAGCTCTTCCGCCGAAACGGCTGCGAATTCGACCGTGCCCGCACCGGTGCAGTCCGCGCCGTCGGCCGGAGCCGTGACTTTGAGCACCGAATTTTCGATGTCGAGTGCGATGTCCCAGCCTTTGAGCGCCGTGATATCGCACGTGGCTACGTTGGTGACGGTGCAGGGAATGTCGCGCTGCTCGCCGAAGGCGAATTTGTAATCGGCCTCGGCGAAGGAGATGATGGGCAACTTGGTCGAGAGTTCGACGGGGATCGACGAACCCTCGCCGGCCGTCCCGCGGACGCTCAGCGGCGTAACCTTGACGCTGCCTTCCATGGCCGGGTCGGCCGTCTCCCGCGTGGGCGCGGTGACGGTCAGCAGGCCCGCATCGACATCGGCCGTGTAAGTCCATCCCTTGGGGACGCTTACGTCGAGCGACGCGGTGTTCTCGCTGGCGAATTCGAATTCCATGCTCTTCCCGTAGGAGAAGACATGGGTCTTCGAGGTCGCCTCTTCGTCGAATGTGAGCGTGATGTCGTTTTCCAGGGCGGCTACGGCGAGCGTATAGGTCTCCGTGCGGCCGGCCTGGGACTGTATTTCGATGACCACGTCGCCGCTGGCCTTGGCTCCCAGGTCGGAGGCTGGGGGGGCGGTGACCGAACAGCTCCGCGAGCTGGGAATCACGGTGCATTTCCAGCCTGTGGGCGGGGTGGCCACTGTATAAGTGACGAATGCACTCTTTAAGGTATAGGTGGCCGTCGTGCCGAACCGCATGCTCTGGAGGCCCTCGATGAGGTTGCCCTCCGCGTCATAGAGCTCGAATACGATCGCACCGTCTTCTGCCTCTACATCCTCGATGCCGCAGGAGCTGAACAGCAATAGCGGTGCGGCAAAAAGCACGTAAATAAGAAAATGAAGAGATTTTCTCATAAATGAAAGTTTTAGGGTTGAATATTTGGATGAATGAATGGTTCGTAGTCGTGTAAGTCCGGTCGTAGTCTTTACTTTGTCATAGGCATCTCCGTATTTTAAAGGTTGAGAAAAAGATATTGAATGAAAGACGAATAAAAATCAAATGGAGCTATTGCGGATTTCTTATTGTATTCTTTTGTGTTTATTTCAGAAGAAATTCCGCTTTGTTGTTTGTAAAAGTATGCTTTTGGAAAATGTGTATCAACAGCATCAAAATGAAATATGAATGCGTTTTTTCGACAATGGGCTGGTGGAAAGCATGTTATTTCCGATTCCCCGGTGTTATTATATGAATCCCGTATGAATCGCCGATGCGCGATTTCCGGCTGTCAGACGATCTCCATGATCCGGCGTTCGAATTCGGCGGGCGGGCATTTGGCGGAGTTCCGCAGCCGGTTGCGGTAGGTGTAGACCGTATTTATGGAGATATGCAGAAACTGGGCGATTTCGTTGTTGCCCGTGATGCCCAGCCGGATCACGGCCAGCAGCCGGAATTCAGTGTTGAGGCCGGGCATTTTCATTTGCTCCCCGTCCCGCAGCAGTGCGTTGGCCTTTTCCACGAAATCGGGATAAAGCGAAAGGAATACCCGGTCGAATTCGTGGAAGAACGATTTGTATTCCTGCTCGATGGGCGTAGGCGAGCGCAGCTCACGCAAAAGGCGCTCCTGTCCGAACGAGAGCGCTGTTTTGTAGAGGTGTGTGCGGTGGCGTTCTAATTTGTTGATGTAGAACGTGCTGCGTTGCATGTAGTAACGCAGGTATTTGTCTTTGATGGTATTGGCCTGGGAGAGTGCCCGGGTGGCTGTTTCGTGGCGGAGGCTGCTGGCGGCGAGCTGTTCGCTGAGTTCGTGCAGCCGGGCGCAAGTTTGCGCGTGTTGCGTACGCAACTGTTTGATCAGGTGTTTTTGCCTGAAGGCGAGCGAGACGGCCGCCAGTAGAAGAAGTGCGCCCGTTGCGATGGCCGGCAGTGCGGCCTTGCTTTTTCGCGGGCTTCGGATGTGGGTGTCCCCTGTCGTTGCCGGCTCGGGGTCAGCGTTGCTTTTGCCGGCTTGGTCGCCGTTCGGGGCGTAGCGGATTGTTTGCTCCGGCAGGATGTTGCCGGTTCCCGAAATTAAAAGAGGGAAATCCCCCCCCCACGCATTGTGCGGGCGGTAACGTCGTTTTTCGGGACGCAGCAGCAGATCAGAAGGCCGGTAAGCAGAGCGAAATGACGGTTCATGTCTGGTCGAGGGTTAGGTTGTGGTACTACAAATATACATTATAAAATCGAGACTGTACGGGTTGTGCCCGGGCGGCTGCGGTTTGGGGGTAATCAAAGTACGCTGCCGACTGCCTCGTTCCCGCGGTAGAGCCGGGTCGGGCCATCGGGGCGCAATTGCCGCCGCCGCTTGGGACGACCCCGGATGCCGGGTGTGCGGTTTCGCCGGTCACCATGCCGGAGGCCGTTGCGGGGCAAGTTTGGCCGGAGATTCCGGCAGCGATGTCCCGGGTGGCCGCGGATGTGCCGTACCCGTTTTGCAGGGCGAACGGCAGTGCGGGCGGTATGGGTGCCCTCCTGCTGGGGAGGTAGGCCGAAAGAGTCCGGAATTTCTTTTCCATCGTTTTTAGGCTTTGGGTTATGACAAATATATAAGTTTTATTTTAATACAAGTGTTAAAAAGAGATTAAAAGGAAATTTATTTTTGATTATTTGTTGTGTTTATGTTGTTATTTATCTTGCCTTTTATTACTTTTGTCCGCAACGTAGTCGAAGTCCGGTCAACTTCCATCTTCTTTCCATCACTTAATTTTTAAGCAAGCAAATATGAAAACCATGCGATTTATCGGAATCGTCCTCGCTTTGTTTTCGGCGGGAAGCCCGCCGGCTGCGCAGGCGCAGGATTCCGGAAAGAAATACAAGGTCTATATGGTCTCCAATTCCCATCTCGACACGCAGTGGCGGTGGGACGTGAAAGCCACGATCGACGATTACCTATATAATACGGCCGTGCAGAATCTGGCGCTGCTCGAAAAATATCCGCATTACGTGTTCAATTTCGAAGGCGCCGTCAAGTACGAATGGATCAAGGAGTACTATCCGCATCTCTTCGAGCGCATCCGGAAATTCGTAGCCGACGGGCGATGGAACATTTCGGGGGCTTCGTTCGAGGCCAACGACCCGAACATGCCGTCGTCGGAGTCGTTTATCCGCAACATCCTGCTTGCCCAGGAGTTTTATAAAAAGGAGTTCGGCATCAAGTCGAAGGATATGTTCCTGCCCGACTGCTTCGGATTCAGCCAGGTCATGCCGACGCTGGGACACCACTGCGGCCTGATCGGTTTCTCGACGCAGAAATTGTCGTGGCGCACCGAGCCGCTTGTCGGCGACTCCAAAACCCCGTTTCCGATCGGGCTCTGGGAGGGGGTCGACGGTGCCCGCATCATGGTGGCGCTCGAGCCGGGACGCTATTCGTGGAACGAGTTTCCCGAAGGGGATCTGAGCGCCAACGAGGAATTGGCCGAAAGCGCCCGGAAGTCGCCTTTCGGCATCGCTTACCGGTACTATGGCAACAAACTGGCGAACGGAGCCGGAGACCACGGCGGCTCGGCCCTGCCCCGCAGCATCCAGCTGCTCGAGGAGGGGATTACGAACGGCAAGGGGCCCGTGCAGCTTGTCAGCGCCACGTCCTCGCAGCTCTACGAGGATTATATGCCCTACGGGAACCATCCGGAACTCCCGGTGTTCGTCGGGGAGATGCCCCTCGACGTCCACGCTCCGGGCTGTTATACCTCCCAGGCCGAGATGAAGCGTTACAACCGCCGTAACGAGCAGTTGGCCGATGCCGCCGAGCGTTCGGCCGTGATCGCCGACTGGATGGGAGCCGTACCTTATCCGAAAGAGGCGCTTAACGATGCCTGGAAGCGTTTCCTCTGGCACCAGTTCCACGACGACCTTACGGGAACCAGCATTTGGGAGGCTTATACCTATTCCTGGAACGACGAATTCCTGGCGCAGGGGCAATTCTGCGATGTGATCCTCGCCTCGGCCGGGGCTGCGGCATCCGTAATGGACACCCGCGCGAAGGGAAGTCCGGTACTGGTTTATAACCCCGCCGCTTATTCGCGCAGGAGCCTTGTCGAGGCGACGGTCGACCTGCCTGCGGAGGCCGAAGGGGTGGCCGTTTATGCGCAGGATGGGAAGACCGTTCCTGCGCAGATCGTTGCCCGCGACGGTGCCAGGGCGACCGTGCTGTTTGCCGCCGCGATGGAACCCGTAAGCTATGCGGTATACGACGTGAGGGCCGGCAAGGCCGGCAAGGGCAAGGTGCTCAGGGCTTCGGGCAATACGCTCGAGAACCGGGTCTATAAGGTGACGCTCGATGCCAACGGCGACATCGCCTCGGTCATCGACAAACGCAACGGCCGCGACCTGGTCGAAAAAGGCAAGGCCTTCCGCCTTGCGGTGCTGACCCCCAATGTGTCGAACCGCTATCCGGCATGGGAGATCCACAAGGCGACGCTCGACCAGACACCCGAACCCGTGGATACGGATGTCCGGATCAGCGTGGCGGAGTGCGGCGCCGCACGGGCCTCCCTGAAAGTAGAACGGCGGTACGGCGATTCCCGGCTGGTGCAGTATATCCGCCTGACCGACGGCGGGGACGACGAGCGTATCGATATCGTGGCCGACATTGACTGGAAGACGCCCGACGCCCTGCTCAAGGCCGAATTCCCGATGTCCGTTTCCGCCGAGGAGGCCGTCTACGACATCGGCATCGGCAACCAGCGCCGTCCCACCAACCACCAGCGGGCGCACGAAACATTCGCCCACCATTGGGCAGACCTCTCGGACGGAGACTATGGCATCGCCGTTCTGAACGATTCGAAATACGGCTGGGACAAACCCGCCGACAATACCCTGCGCCTGAGTCTGCTGCATACGCCTTCGACCGAGAAACGCTATGCCGACCAACGGGATCTGGATTTCGGACGCCATACGATGACTTACTCGCTCGTCGGGCACGATGGCGACCATAACCGCGCCGGGGTGGTGGAGAAAGGCGAGCTGCTCAACCAGCCGCTCCTCAGCTTCACGACGCCGAAGCACCCCGGGAAGCTGGGACGCAGGTTCTCTTTTGTCGCGGCTTCGACCCCGCAGATCGCCGTCAAGGCGCTTAAGAAGGCCGAGGACGGCAGCGGTTATATCGTCCGCGTATTCGAAACAACGGGCCGGGAGGTGCGCGGCGCCGAGCTGGCTTTCCCCGTGCGGATCGTTTCGGCCGAGGAGGTGAACGGAATCGAGGAGCCGGTCGGGGAAGCACGATTCGAAGGCAACCGGCTGCTCGTCGATGCCGGGCGTTTCGCGCCCAAGACCTATAAGGTTACGCTGGCGGAGGCTCCCGTGGCCGCCCCCGCGATCGAGAATGCCTTTGTGGATTTCCCTGTAAACCAGAACTCCATTTCGAGCGACGCGTTCAAGTCCGTCGCCAAGGTGGATAAGGAGTGCAACTCCTATGCGGCCGAGCTCATGCCCGAAGTGATCGTCCATGGCGGCATCGAATACCGCCGCGGCGAACCCGACGTGAAAAACGTGCTGAACTGCAAGGTGCCCGTCACGGTCGATTTGCCGCAGGGCGGTTATAACAAGGTCTACATCCTCGCATCGTCGTCCAGGGGTGACCGCAAGGCTGTCTTCGACATCGACGGCCGCAAGTACGAGGCTGTCGTGCCCTATTACTCGGGCTTCCGCGCCCAGTGGGCCTGGGCCGGCAAGACCAAGTCGTTCGTCAAGGACGGGACGATCGCCCATATCGGGAACCACCGGCACAAGATGAACGGACGGAACGATGCCTATACCTTCACGTACCTTTACAAGCTCGGGTTCGATATCGCCCCCGGAGCCGGAAAGCTGACATTGCCCGAGGATGCCGACATCAATATTTTCGCCATCACGGTCTCCGGGAACCGGATCGACGGGACGCGGTGGGCCTGCGAGCCGCGTGCCCTGCCCGTGACCGAATAACGGGAAGACAGTCTATATGTGATAAGCCCGCTCCGGATGTTTCCGGAACGGGCTTATTCTCTATCCCTTTTCAGTAGTCACGCGATCCGTAGCCGGGGATGCGCTATATGGAAACGGCCCTCTGAAATGCGGGCCGGGCGTCATTGCGGACGCGGGGGCATTTACCGCCCGAAAAATTTTGCGATTCGGGTGGTTGCGGCGGTACCCATACGGAACCGTCCCCGGATATTTTCGCTCTGGGGCTGCCGGGCGGGGTTGTGCAGCCATTCGTGGAAGTCGACGTATATGCCTTTATTGATCATGAATTCGAAAGCTGCGTTCTTCAGCCTTTTTTCTTCGTTGTAACCGGACTGGATGTTGGCGATCAGGTCTTCGAACGCGGCAAAATTGTACGGGTTGGAAACTGGGATTTCGGCTGTGTAATGTTGCTTTTTCATAACTTTTATCTTTTTTATAATTGAAGTTTTGTTTCATCAATTCTAAACGACCCAAAGTATTCGGAATCGGCCTCCTGACAGCGTGTGTATGCACTGCAATTTTGCCGGCTTGTCCGGCGGGAAAATGGTCGGTATATGTTGCGTCGAAAATAATCGGTACAGCCTGCTTTCGAATCCGGCTGTATTGCCGACAGGGGTGTTCACTGCCGCGATCGTGTCGGCAAAGATAGGGACAATATGTTGAAATCCAAGCTTTTTGTGATATTTTTTTTGATGCAAAAAATCGAAAAAAAACTTGCATCGGATTTTATTATTATATTAATATAATAATACCCTTGCCGGAAGGGGTAAGAATCCGGAGCGATTTTTCTTGTCTTTTCGCTTGTTCCGTTATCGGATTAATAATGTTCTGAATTGCATCCTGGTGGAAATGGCTTTATTATTGGAGCGGAAGCCCGGTGCGGAAAATTCGGGACATACGAAATTTTTTCGCCCGATCGGCGGGAATCCGCCCTAATTTT
>ERZ779894.719-NODE-719-length-37137-cov-3.527534_pt1 | contig 37137 bp, 33 predicted proteins | sample MGYA00511587_ERZ779894 | MGnify/ENA primary metagenome ERZ779894 (study PRJEB29588, sample SAMEA2160490) | human gut metagenome | biome: human gut; feature: human-associated habitat; material: faeces | place: Denmark | collected 2008/2010 ... | reverse complement strand
AAAGCCCCGCCAGCCACACGGAATTGTCAACGCTTAGCAGTTCTTCGAGCTGCGAGTCCTGATCTTCATTGAACCGATACTGATCCGACATTTCATCTGCCGTCTTATGACTTACAATGATATACAAAGTAGTCTTTGTCACTTCAACGGTTTCTTCAAGGATATTGCCGTTGCCGTCATCGGATTCAATGATTTCTGTCTCGGTGTCCGTTTCCGTGCGGTAGGAAATGTCATTCATCTCCCAGAAAATATCTGTCAGAAGCTGTTTCTTTTCTTCCGTTACAGACGCCACTTCCTGTGGGTTATCCGGGTCGGTTGTTGTCTTTACCGCATAGACGGAAAGCACTTCCGGCCATACCGCACGGGAGCCGGACATTTCAAGATCGTCATACGGGTTATTTGCCTTGATGGTATCGAGCTGGTTTTGGTAATCCTGATTGATCTCAATGACAACCTCGCGCATGGTCTGGGAACCGTCGTTCTTATCCTCGCTGGAGAAAAAGATGCCGAAGCAAGAACACACAATGAGCGCGATCAAGCAAATAACCACAATCACAACGACAGCCACCCAGCCGCCTGCCGCTATTGCCGCAACAAGTTTTGATACTCCTGCGGCTATCGCTTTAATCGCCGCTGCAATCGCTTTTGCCGCTGCAACAGCCGCCTTGTATGCAGCAATGGCAGTCTGCCTTGCAATTTCAGCCGCTTTCTGTGCTGCCTTTGCAGTCGCTTGCGCCGCTTTCTGCGTGGCTTTCGCCGTAGCTTCTGCCGTCTTGATAGCCGCTTTGGAAGTCTTTTCGGCAGTCTTAACCGCCTTTTCGGTTGACTTCACTGTACCTTGCGCGCCGGCTTTTACGGTCTTTTTACCCGCAGAACGGGCAGACTGTTTGATGGTGTGTTCGGTACGCTCAGCCGTTTTAATTGTCTGATTCCGCTTGATACGGGTGTTAGCTCTCCGTGTTTCGACATTCTTCTTTGCGGTATCTCTTGCCGCTTTCTGCTCCGGAGTGGAAGTCTGTGCAGATCTGCGCAGTTCTTCCTCATACTTTTTGACCCGTTCTTCATTCTTCTGAATACGCTTTTCCTCGCGGTGTTCTCTGTAAGCCTCTTTACCTTTATTGACAGCTTTCTTTGCACCGGAGGAAGCATCGTGGCTGACACGATCTGCCACATCTTCTGCGGCGTATTTAATTTTGTCCTCCGCATATTCGGACGGCGAGACCTGTCCATCGTCCATAAGATTCTGCATCTGGTCTTTGGAACGGATCAGCGCCGTCTTCATACGCTCGGAGGCAACAGCCGCTTTATCAAGCACCTTAATGTCCTTGACGCTTTCTCTTGTTTTAATCTTACTCAAAGCTATCGCCCCCTTTCAGAGAGAGTAAGTTATACCTTCTTTGCAACGACTACGAATCTGCCGTTGTTGTAGGTGTACTCGCAAGTGGAAAGAGTAATCAGCTGGTCTCCGTATTTCGCATCGACTCCCGTATCATAGAGCTGTCTGGCATGAACATTTCCCATGAATTCCGCGAACTGTTCTTCATCCATTTGGGTGTACTCGTTGTACTTAAACTTTTCGTGGTTCGTATCAAACTTGAATACCGCAACGACCTGATACTCACCGAAGCCGGAAAGCGTATCAAAGTTTATAATGGGATGCTCCTTGCAGAAGTCAGCATCGGTATAGTTACAGAGATCGCCGAACATGGTCCCTTTTTTCATGTGGTGTCCATAGATGACGATGTTATTGCTGATACCGGTCGCACAGGCTTCGTCAATATACGGCACTCCGTAGTCGCTGTATGCTTTCTCAAAGCTGTGCTTCAGATAATAGTCGGGGCTGTTCGGAGACTGCATGACGGGATAATCAATCTTCGTACCGTCAATCTTGATCCAGCCGATGAAATCCTCATTCTGCTCAAAAAGAGCACCATACTTTTCATGGGCAAGAGCCGCCTTCTGTGCCGCAAGCTCTTCCTCGGAAAGCTCCTTTTTTTCGGTACTCTCGCTTTCAGCTTCCGTCTCAACATCCGCGATAAGATCAGTCAGTTCATCGAACTGATCGACGCTGTTCTTCGCATCAAGATACTGGTGCGTGAACATAGCTCCTGCAAAGATGGCGAAAGCGCAAAGGGCAGAAATGGCAATAATGCCGATGGTTTTCTTTTTCATTTCAAATTACCTCCATAAAGATCAGAGGACAGGTTAATCCTGTCCTCTTGCAAATTCACCCTCACCGGGGCGTGTGGTCATGAGCTGATACAGTTTCGTATCACGTGGGAACTGATTGATAAACGGCACAAGCGCAGAACCGTACTTAATCAATCCGCAGCCGGCATCGGCATTGGTGATATAACTCATCTGCTCGTTTGAAATATTCAGAAGCTGTGCGAGCTTCTCACGGTCGGATGCCGCCTGGTTGAGCATGATGACAAACTCAGAGTTGGAAAGCATGGTGCTTGCCTGTACGGAATCAAGCAGATACTCCACGTTCTGAGTAATGGCGGTCGGATAAGCATTACGCTTACGGAACTGTCTCCATGCAGAGTTGAAGAACTGTGCGGAGAACTCATTTTCAAAGACAACGTGGAATTCGTCGATAAATACATGAGTGCGCTTTCCTTTCTTCCAGTTCAAAGTCACTCTGTTCAGCATCGTGTCGGTGATAACAAGCAGTCCGGTCGGTTTCAGCTGTGAGCCGAGACCGTGAATGTCAAACACAACGATTCGCTTATCGAGGTCAACATTGGACTGCTTACCGAAGATGTCAAGGGAACCGGTCGTGTAAAGCTCCAGAGACAGAGCAATTTGCTTCGCTTCGGGTTCGGGCTGTTCAAGCAGCATATCGCGGAGCGTACAGAGTGTCGGGATCGTACCGGTGTCCGCCGCGTTGCGGTACACATTGGTGATACAACGGTCGATAATGGACTTGTGCTGCGGGCCGACACCTTTCTTGTCGATCTGCTCAATGAGGGACATAATAAACTCCGACTTTACGACAATCGGGTTATTTTCACCGTAGCCGTCAACCATATACATGGCGTTCAGTCTGTCTCTGCCACCGGCAGAAACACGGATCACAGAGCCGAGATCGCCCATCGCTTCAACAAGCGGAGCATACTCACCTTCGGGATCGCAGATCATAATATCATCATCGGTATTCAGCATGAGGAAGGTAATCAGTTCCTTTGCAGAGAATGATTTACCTGAACCCGGAACGCCGAGAAGAAATGCCGACTGGTTCAGAAGGTTTGCTTTGTTGCACATGATGAGGTTATGGGAGATAGCGTTTTCTCCGAAGAAGATGCCACCCTTGTCCATAATTTCTTGCACTTTGAAAGGCATGAACACCGCAAGGCTTTCTGTGGTCAGCGTTCTGAACGTATTGATCTTGCGCAGACCAATAGGAAGAGCGGTATTGAGTCCATCTGTCTGCTGATACTTCAAGGTCGCCATCTGGCACATGTGCTTTCTTGCCGTTGAGAGCACCGTTTCCGTATCAAGGTCAAGCTGCTCTTTGGTATCGGCGGTAATCACCATCGTGATAACTGCGAACATCATGCGCTGGTCACGGGTCGTTAGATCGTCGAGAAACTCTTTAGACTCTTTGCGCTGAAGCTCCATGTCATACGGAACAACGACAGAAAAATTGTTGTTCTGATTCTGCTTTCTCTGCCAATTCGTGATATTCGTCTCGACACCGAGCAGACGGTTTTCGACCTCGCGTACTGCTTCATCGGTAGGGATGGGGATAACATCAATGGAAAGCATCAGGTTACGGTTCAGCTCGGTAAGCTCGGACACCATGCTGTCCTTGATATAACTCGCGTAGTCTTTGAGGAACAGCACTCTCGCGTATTTCTCACCCAGCTTGATGTGGTCTGCGGTGCGCTCGATACTGTCCGGGCAGATATAGTCGCGAAAATCATGACCGAGACGGGCCTTCTTGCTGAGATTCATTTCAAACGCCGTTTCATCTCCCGGGCGATAGAAGTCATGCAGAATACGCAACCTTTCCACTGCGTTAAGCGCCACGCACTTGGAACCGAGGTTTGCAAAGTGAGAGGTCAGATCAGCTCCGACTCTCGCAAAATATGCCCGTGCTTCCTCGATGTCCTTCTTGGCTACGGAGATAGTCATATACTTTTCCTGAGTAATTCCGTTAGCACCTGTGGCTTTATCCAGAAGCATATCGTTGTACTCGATACGGTATCCGTCCAATCCGTCATGCTTCAGCGGCATAAGGATGGAACCCTCAAAGTCCGCCTTGTTCAGTCTGTGGTTGTTGATGGTGATCTTTGTGGTAGCTCCGCTGTCAAGGCTGTTCAAAAGCTCGGAGTATGTCAGGAACATGCTCTCCTTATCTTCGCGGCTTGCCACAAGGTAGTTAATGTCCGAAAACTTATAAGTCTTGGAAAACTTATTCCCGATTTTGAAAATGCCATCAGGCCAGATGCACTTGATGGGGATAAGGTCCTGAACTTTGTTCGGAACCTTGAACTTCTCTTTATCCTGAGAGAGAATGGTTTTAATGCTCTTTATCATTGTTCTTGTAGACCTCCTTTTCGTGTGCGTCGATAGTGTCTTTCAACGCTTCATAGTAGATATTTACCGGCTCGAACTTGATCTGCTTCGGTTCAATCATTTCGGAGCGCAGCCACGCCCACACAAACTGTTCCGCCGTCATCCCGTTGTAGGTGATGAACCCCATCGCCGCAAAAGGCGCGGCTCCGAGGATGCACATCCATGACACAGTTTCAGTTCCGACATACGGTTTCAGTACGAAATACAGAACCACCGCAACGCCGACAGCCAGTAAAGAAAAAACGAACTGTCTGAGTGACAGTCCGAAAAACATCGACTCGGTATAGTTCCGAATCTCTCTATTGATTTTTACTTCCATTTTCTTTCCTTTCCCGGCGGGCTGCTTCACGAAGCTCAGCCTTGCAGACACACTCGTCTACAAGACATTTCACTTCGTCTTTCTTTCTGCCGCCGTAATAGAGACAATATTTGCAATCACAATCGGCTACGGTATATCCGTGCCATTTATTCAGTACACGTTTTGCCATATCAGATACCCATCATTTCTTTCACGAGCCTGTCTGCCATCTTCACCGCGCCGACCAAAATCAACATATTGAAGATCAGCTCTCCGATATAGCTCCAAACCATTGAGGCCGCAGCCGCATCGGGATTGACAACAGGCGGACTTGATGCGAATACAGAGAAGATGATACAGGCAAGGACGATGATCGCTCCTTCAAGGCACACCGACGCATAGCTTTTCAAAAAGCTCTTGCCGATGTTCTGCGTAGGCTCTCCCGCAAAGCTGGAAAGCGGTACCGGCGCAATGGCGGTGTACATATACATTTTGAAAAAGCGTCCATACACACTGAGGATCATAACAAAGGAAAGCACCCATACAAAAAGACCGCCGATCAACGTCACAGCCCACAAGGGGATACTTTCAAAGAAGCCGCAGTCCTCAATCGCCGTTACGATCTCCTGCGGCAGTATCGTTGCCTGCGGAGTACCGAAACCGGCAGAGTTCATGATCGTGCTTACGACACCTTGAATGATTTCAAGGATCGCCATCATCAGTTCCATTCCATAGGTTATCAACCCCTTAGCAATAGCAAAACGAACAAACAGTTTTACAGCATGTTCGGGCTTTTTCAGGTCAGCAAACGAGCCACAGGTCTTTACAACGCCCACCACAAAGAAAAGCACGAGCAGTGCATAGCCGATGGCTTGAAGAGCTCCGTGGACATTAACGATTACCGACCATATTGAGCCACCTTTGAATGTCTGAGGTGACTGTGTTATAAGCTGCCAGATCTCAGACAGCTTATCGTTCCAAACTTCCAGTGCATTTTCGAGATTCTGCACAACCCAGTTATCCGACATTCGTTACACCTCCCTTCGGGGCGGCCATTTGCTGACCGCCCCTTTTTCGGAAACCGGTTAGCCCACGATGAGGTTGAGAATTTCTTTGGCAAACGTAATGATTACGCCACCTGCCAGAGTCAGGAAACCGTTGGAACGCTGAGACGGGTCGTGGGACTGGAAAGACAGACCTACCTGAACGATGCCCCAGCCGAGCAGGATAAGACCGACCGCACGGATGAGTCCGAAGATGAAATCGGATAGGTTGTTTACAACGGTAATGGGATCACCTGCAGCAAAGGCAGTCACGCCCATGCACATAGTAAGCGTAAGGGCAAGGACGACCGCCACATAAAAGCGGAAGCCTCTCTTGACCTTTCCGGGGATCTCCGGCTTGTTGGTGTTCTTCTTGGAATTAAGGTTTTTCATGTTCTTTTTTCTCCTTTTTTTCAATTCGTTCTTCAAGCTCTTCTTCCGAAAGAAGCTCGAAATCAAGTTTTTCTGCATCGATTTTCTGGGCCTGCTTTACGATCAGCGGGTCAAATACAAAAGACATCGATGCAATACTTCTGGTGTCTTCACCGTGCTTATACACAGGTGCGCCACCGTCTGTTGTCTGCGACACATTCGGATGATGAAGAATGTCATACTTCAAATCCTGAATAGGCCGCTCACCGCGTATAAAAAGAAGTGCGTACCGGTTGTCCAGCATACGCACTTCATCAGGTGTCATAAGCTCGCGCCCTGCAAGCTGATAGTTGGTTGAGTAGTTGCCGTTTCGACCGCGCGACCGACCATAGGAGTTCGTATCGATGGTCTCTTTGCCGAGCAGTTTGGAAACATATTCATGGGTACTCTGTTCGTTACCGCCGAGATAAAGAAACTCGTCGCAGTTACCCACGATACTTTCCCACTGTTTCTCAAACAGGGCTTTGAGCTGCGCCAGATTCTGAATGATGATGGAAACTGAAATCTCACGCGAACGCATGGTAGAAAGCAGTTTATCAAATTCGTCCGGTAACGCCACGTTCGCAAATTCATCCATCACGAAGTGGACATGCACGGGAAGTCTGCCGCCATGAACAGAATCGGCTTGGTAGTAAAGCTGCTGGAATAATTGGGTATAGAGCATACCGACGATAAAATTAAAGGAACTGTCGTTATCGGGAATGACGGCAAACACCGCCGTCTTTTTCTCTCCGATAGACTCCAGTTCCATTTCGTCAATCTGCGTGATACCCGCCAGCGAATCAAGGTTGAACTTTTCAAGTCTGGATACAAGTGAGATCTGAATGGATTTCAGGGTCTTTGCACTGCCGGAGTGATACGCCCGGTAGTATTTCAGCGCGATATGCTCCGGGTTTCTCGCTTCCAGTCTCTCAAACAGTTCATCGAGCACCGACTGATACTCTTCATTGTTCTCTTTCACATCGCCGGACCTTATCATCTCCATGACCATCGGGAAATTTTGCTCATCGGGCGGAGCCTCATAATGGAGGTAGCAGACAAGAGCTTTCAAAAGCATTGCCGCAGTCTGATCCCAGAACGGGTCCTGCGTCTGGCTGCCTTTGGGCGTCGTGTTCTTAAAGAGGTTTGTGGTAAGACGCTGAATATCGTCATCGCTGTGAAGGTAAACGAAGGGGTTGTAACAATGGCTCTTCTCCATATTGATAAGGTCAAGAACCTTTATGTCATAGCCTTGTTCTTTCAGAAGATTTCCCGTATCGCGGAGCAGTTCGCCTTTCGGGTCAAGCACCACGAATGAAGTGTTGGCGTTCATGATGTTCGGTTTCGCAAAGAACCTTGTCTTACCGGCACCACTACCACCGCACACAAGTACGTTCAGATTTCTTCTGTGTTTTCTGCCGTCAAGACCGATGGCGACATTCTGCGTCAGCAGTTTATTCTCCGTCTTTCTTTTATCGGCATATTTCTTGTTGACTGAGCCGGGCGAGCCCCATCGCGCCGAGCCGTGTTCCTCACGCCGTCTATAATTGTGCTCCGTGGAAAGGTACACACCGATGGCGATACCGTAGACCAAAAGCAAAACGAGGACAGTTTTTACGCTGTCCTCGCAAAGCTTTATTTGAAACGGATTTTCCATCACGGCACCGAAGTTTTGCATCAAACTCACGAGGCCGTTTTCCATACAGGGCGCAATCAGAAGGCCGAGCCACACAACCGGAATCATGCCGCAAAGATAAAGGATAATGTTCTGCTTGGAAAGCTTATCTTTCCTCACGGTCAAATATCCGCTTCCCTTTTTTTGTCGGGGCATCAATGACCTTTAGGATCAGGTCGTTTATATCTTCGGTCGGCTTTTCTTCCTTAATGAGATCATTACGGAAGTCCATCAGACCGCTGACCATAAGGCGCTGTTCAAAATCGTCCAGCGTTATGACCTTCTTTTCTTCAGCCATGTGGGTTCCTCCTTATCTTGCCTCATCACTGCGGTCCTTGGGCTTCATGCTCTTTTCAAGAACCTTTGCCATGTCAGCCGAGATTTCATTTGCCACATCTCTGATCTTGGAAAGCTCGTTTCGCATAGCGCGGGCATCCATAGTGTTGACGTTTCCGGGCAGGCGTTCAAAGCGGAACATGTCTTTTGCGACATTGTAGCGGCTGCACAGCATATATGACGCGCAGTACGCAGTAAATGCGTGTTCGTTTCGCTTGTACTCGCCTTTATCAAGACGTGCATGGGCAAGCTCCTGAGAAAGCCCGCGGAAGATGTCACCGGCTGCCATTCCCGCCCTTACAAAGATTTTCTTATCCTGCGGACGGTACACGGCATTGATGCCCTCCGGCATCTGCTGGCTGATCTCGATAGGACATGGAGCGTTGTGGATGAGTGCTTTGAGAAGCAGTCTTTCATCACGCTTGATTCCGGCGTTCTCTCTCGGCTTCGCATTGGTCTGCGTAATGTCGAACACCTTCTTGGAATTGTAGCTCACGCCGATGGAGCCATCGTCCTTGGTGTATTCTTCACCGGGTTCGAGCAGAACGATACCGCTTTCGCCCTTCTTGATATACACGCCATTATCCTTCCAGCCATTGAAGTCGGCAAGCTGCGTTGCGTCCGGCTTCTGTGCGGTAATGAGAATCGCGTTGCCGACGGAGTAGCGGTCGAAATGTGCCTGAACATCCAAATAGGACTGGAACAGTTCACCGTCGTTCGTCATGTGCTGCGCCGTCTCGTCGATCAGAGCAAAAGCGTTTTCACGCTCCTGCTTCTTCTGAGCAGCCCACTCGTCCTTATCGAAGGAAGTAAAGCGCTGTCCTTCGGTTTCTTCTTGGGGCTGGCTTACGAAAATGTCATCAAAGTTTGCCATAGATTATCTCTCCTTTTCTGTTTTCTTTTTGGGTACATTGATGTGCTCCGCATTTCTCTGCGGGGTATCCTTTGTCTTCTGCGATGAAGCCGTCCTCTGCCTCTGTTCCTCTCGGATCTCTTTCATCTGCTCTCTTACGGACGGGCGGGAGCGTTCCGAAGAATCAGAGGTACCCCTGACGGTTTTCTCTCGCGGCTTTGAGGTAGGCTCGGACTGACGGGATTTCGCAATCGGGCCTTCTGTGGGGTTTTGCGTCTGCGCCTCCTCCTTATTGGGAGTAGGGGTAAGGAGCGCATCGAGGAATGCTTCGTCCTTGTCCTTTTCGGTGGTATGCCGATCCGGTTCGGGAATGTCTGAGCCTTTTTCCGCTTTCTCCTTTACGATCTCGCCCCTTGCAGTTGCGATGTCGGCAGTTGCAATACCGAAGCGTTCAAAGATACGGTTGATCTTGCTTGCGTCCTCTGCACGGACAAACACATCGGTTTGACCGTCTGTATCCCGCTTATCTTTAAGGACGCAGTACAGAACACCGTACTTCTTTGCTTCCCGGCAGAAGCGTTCCAGCTCACCGTCGCTTACAGAGAACACCTTGAGTTCCTTGCCGCTTTTGAGCATACTGGTCAGCCTCGTTTTACCGCGAGTCTTTTTCTGATCCTGCAATACTGCATAGAGCAGAACTGCCAGTCTCTCAGCCGCTTTACCGCTGATTTTTGCAGCCACTTCAACTCCGTTGAGGGTCATTCTCACGACCTGTTCGGCTGCTTCTCCTGACGAGTAACTCATCTGTCGTTTTCTCCTTTCTTTCATTTTCCTGCTGTTTTAGCTGCTCAAGGTTCTCCTGAACCCTTGCAGACCGTTCAGCAATCACGGTGCAAAGCTCGATTTCCTTTCGGCAGGACTTCATCTCTTTCGATATTTCCGCGATCCGGGCTTTCGTTTCTTCAATGCTTTTTTCATCGCCTTTGCGAGTGCATTGTTTCAGTCTGTTCCTGAGTCCCTTGCGGTCATCGGAAAGAGATTCCAACTTTGCAGACTTTTCATTTTGATAAGATGCAAGTTCATCGGTTGTGGTAATACCTGTCCTTCCGAGGAAATCTGCCTGAGCGATATACTGATCGAGCTTTATCACATCATCACGCAGAAAAGCCGACACCTTTTTTACAGATGCCGGCTTGTGGATAATGATATGAAGCTCGTAACAGTAGTAAAGATATAGGGCGTAAAGACCTGTGGCTTTTTCGGACCTTTCCTTATAGTGATAGTAAGGAGCTTTCTTGTCCTCTTTCACTTCGGGGAATGGAACCTTTCGGCGCACGTTATTCTGAATCCGCTGCTTAATGGAGTCCAGTTCATAGAACTCACCGAGGTTATCCAGACGGAAGCGTCTGCCGCCGTCCACGATCTTTACAATAGGATGAATACGGGGTGCGCCGGTATCCGTCTTGGTGACGATCTCATAGCCCATCTCGTTCATAACACGGATAAAGTCACGCTCGGTCGTTGACGCAGCAACCGCTCTGTCAATGTCTTCGCGTACTTTTCCGCGCAGCGTCGGCTTGCCGTTCTTTTCGGCAGACCATTCGCCGTAATTCTTGCCGCGCTTATCCGGATTATCCAACACGGAGATTCTTGCTTCACGGCACAGACGGTCGGATACTTCACGCATCCGCCTGTAATCCTCCGGGGAGTTGTAAAACTTCTTGCCGTCTACATCGGATACCGAGTTGATCACGAAATGATTGTGATAATGACCTGTATTACAATGGGTGGCAATTACGACCTGAAAGCGGTCTCCCCAAAGTTCTTTGGCGAGGGCAACTCCGATGTTGTGTGCCGTGTCTGCGTCTACTTCATCTGCCTTAAAGGACTGGTAGCCATGATAACAAGCTCTGCCGCCCTCGTTATGCTTGAGCCTTTTGGTTTCCATGAACTCCTTTGCCGCCAGCTCTTCACTCGTCAGATTAAGGCAAGTGACATACGCTCGCGTTTCGGTTTTCATTTCATCGGCAGCATACTCAATTACGCCCTCGATCTCATGGAGAGTAGATAAACCTTTTCGGGTTTTCTCTCTGGTCTTTTCAGGATTTCTTGCGTAATTGATAACCTTGTCCACACGTCCTTTTATGGGCCAGATAGAGGTGACTGCCATCAGCAGGTTTCGGAGGTATATGCGTCAGAGACAAGCTTGGTCGCCGCTCTAATCTCCTCCAATCCTTTTCTGAACTGCGGCATGTCCGGTACGCTTGTGGCATTGAACTTTTTCAAAGTCTGATCGAGATTGTATCCTGCCTGACGCATGGCACGGAGCAAGGCAGGAACATCGGCGGGCGGGGCCTCCTTAACCGTCGAGCCGTTCAATACCGCACGGCAATAACCTTCTCTGGACATCTGTGCTTTCTTTGCTTTCTTATTCAAAGCATCAAGTTCAGCCTTGGTGAACCTGATCTTCATTTCGAGTGTTCTTTTCAAAATAGCCATCCTTTCTTCTGGGGTTTCAGGGGCATTGCCCTCTGACAAGCGGAATTGTGGTCCCACAATTCGTTGCTTGCTAAGACAATGCCACTAACCCCATGTTATACTTGCTCAGCGTAATTCAAATAGGTCTTGCATGTCGAAACCGCTGTCTTAAACCTGACGCTGACCTTGCTTCCGACGGGCATATCTGCCAATCCGAAGAAATCATCCTTGTTCCAAGTGGCAGTAATAATCTTTCTGCCGTCGTCAAGATCAAGATAAACCAAGAGGTTTTTGCTCTTGTTCCAGCGTTTGCAGGCGATAGTCGCTTCAAAGGTTCCCTCAAAATCGGGAAACTCATAGTCTCGACCATCGAAGCCGGAGTCCACGAACTGCTGCCATGATAATGCGCGTTTCTCGTCTTCCATATCGTTTGCCTCCTTTCTGTGGCTCCGAAACGGAGCCACGCATTATTTCTGAAAATGAAAATGGCTCCGATTCGGAGCCACTAAAAGCTATCGAGGAAATCCAGGATAGTGTTTTCATTTTTAGGATTTGATTCCACCTCAAAAGAAGACAGATTCAGTTTTCGCTTTTCAAATTCATCCGAAACAACCTTTCGTATCAATGATTCAAGATCTGATAACTCATACGACCTGTTAATTATCCGGATTATTTCCTTACTGATAGAACCATCATCGTTTTGGTGTATGAGCTCCCATGCTCTCAAATCTTCTTTGTCATCGAGATTGAATCGAATACTGAATCGTTTGAGGTTCATCGGTAAACACCGTGTTTTGTGTTGACTTCGGCAAGGTATTCATAACCCTTTGCGGTAGCGCAGATGTCATCGTTGATCGTTACGCGGGTTTCATCGTAAACACCGAAGTTCCGGATCAGGCAGCTGCCGCCACCGAGAACATACAAGCGCATCAGTTTCGGGTTGTATTCGTGTTCACGGAGCCTCTGGAAGATGCCCGCAACATATTCGGTCGCGGTATCCGTAATGGTCTTCAGATAATCTTCCATGATGTCTGCCGTACCAAAACGGAACACCCGATTGATGATTGCCTCATCGACGGTAGTGTGATGGACGCGCATGACATTCTCGCGCACAGCCAGAAGACACTGGTGCGTACCGTATTTCTCCGTAAACATATTGCCGGGGACAGGCTTTTTGTCGTTAATGAACATGATGTTCATGGTGCCGTTGCCAATGTCGCAGAGCATATTGACGCCCTTGAACTCGGAGAGTCTGTCTGCTACTGCAGCAAAGCCCTGCGGGAACACATCTGCTCCGATAATCTCCACATGGTACGGAGTGCCGCGGAAAGTAAACTCGACCTCATGGTTCTGCATAAGGTAGTCCTTGAATTCGTTTCGCTGACCGCTTACCCATGTGAGGGGAAGACCGGCTGCAATGCGAACCTTGCCGGAGGTGATCTTTCGGATATTCAGCTCCCGCGCAATCGCCGCAAGCGCAAGAACGTAGTAGTCAATATCCTTCGTCTTATCCGCAAGGAACTCCTTGTGGCCTTCACCGATCAGATAGTATCTGCCGTCAAAAACAAGCAGATTGTCTTTGAAAACGGGTTCGGTATCATAGGCTGCCACGCTTGCCGGGAAGCAGCAGTTTGCGGTTTTGATATTGCCGTATCCGCTGTCGATCCCGATGATAAATACATTATTGATTTCTTTCATATTCTCACCGACCTTCTCTCGACTGTTCCTGCTGAGGGTTATACGGTACAGAAAGAATCTTCCCATTGACGCTGATAAGCCTTTCGGGATTTCGGAACTGCTTTCTGAATCGTTCAAGCTGCTCACGATCCAGCGAGCCGAAGTTCTGACCGGAGCAATCGCAGATGAAGAAGGGACCGAAAATCACATCCATGATTTCATGATTCTCTCCATAGACCGCGCGATTGGGGTCCATGCCGTTGAACTTTCCCTCCGAATTACAAATAATACAAACTTGTTCTTCAAAAGGATAGAAAGCTTCAATATCTCCCTTTACGGCTGCCTGCAAACCGTCAAGTGTGTTTGTGATCTCCGTTACTCTGGCGACCTTACCCGGTTCACAGAGCACCACCTTGATCTTTTCCTCTTTCAGTTCTTCTGTGAGGTCAGGGTCGAAATCGACCTTCTGGAAGCCGATGGTATCGCAGAAGTTATAGGTGGATTCACCGTCTGCGCCGATAACCTCAACTACATCCGACACCGAAAGCGATCTGCCTTTATATCCTTTCGGATGGTCAAGATTGAACATATGATATACGTCTTCAAGATTCTCGCAGCTTACTTCACCCTCGAAAACCTTGTCGTAGATCTCGCTATCGATCTCGGAGGTGCCTTGAAACCGTTCCAGTCCGTCAAAGCCCTGAAATGCTATGCGATTGTGGTCGCGCCCCATGTTGATTGCAAATTCCATTAGCGTTCTTTCTCCTTTTCTTTTTGTGTGATTCCTACACGGATTTTCAGTTCGTCGTTGACATCCTTCCCGCAGGAAGGAGGCTCATCAAGGACCGTGTACTTGCTTTGCAAGCCGGACACGATTCCTTTTACTGCGCCGCGACCTATCTCATCGTTATCCAGATGAAGTCGGATCGTGCTCACCGTCGGATGCTCTTCAAGGAAACGGCTCAGTGCAACGGGAACGACATTTTCTCTTTTCGTCCGATACACACCGGCTAAAGAAAGGTATATCTCCGCTTTCCAGTCATGACCCTTTAGAAGCTCCAGCGTTGCATAACTCATAGCGTCTATCGCAGACTCAAACACATGGATTTCTTTTGCGCCGGTATTCTCACCGATTGAAAAAGAAAAGTGTTTGTCGCTTCCGGTAAGCTCACCTTTGTACTGCCCGATGGTCCCACGGAGTGCTCCGTACCGAGCAGTTCCATCCTTGTCGTACCCGACAAAAACTGCATTATGATAGTCCATAGATTCAAAGAGCGTTTTATGCTCAATACAGTAGCGGATAATGACCGGATGAATGCCGCGATTTCTCAGATACCGTTCCACATGATAGGTGGTGTCAGACAGCTTCGGCATAAGGAAATCCCGGCGGGATGTTTCTTTTTGGCGATAAAAAACAGGCGGTTGTTCTGCCGCCCGTCCGATTATGGCTTCCACCGCCTCCATGAAGGAAAGCCCTTTGACTTTTATGAGGTAATCAAGAGCAGATCGCCCGCCGATGTTTCGTGAAAACCAGTACCATTTCCCATTGCTGATACGAAGGGAGTCATGTTCTCTTGTGCAGTAGGTGTTGCCGGATACATGGACAAGTTCCTGCGGATCGTAGTTTCTGAGATAGGTCATCAGATCTATTTCCTTTGCTTTCAAAATGTCTTCCGCAGCAATATATGCCATGACGCATCACCTCGCTTCCCGCAGCTCACGAACAAAGTCCTGTCGGATGACGGCGTTGGCACGGCACTCGATAGTGTCGCGGATGTTCTCCATGTGATCGGTTTCTCGCTTCTCAAAGTCCTTGAACACATCTGAAAGCGGGCTGGGCGATTTCAAAAGTGCCTTGCACTGCTTGTCTGACAGATCATACTCTTCAAGAGCAAGGACAATATCCTCGCGCACCGTGTATTCATAACAGTGGTTAAGGATTTCACCGGGCGGCTGATTCATCAGCCACTCACGGTACTGCTGCTGTTCAGCGAACATCTTCTGATACAGAGCAGTATTTAATTCTTCGTTTGTCATTTGCAAATCCTCCTTAAATAGATTTAGCCGACGAAGATTAACCCCGCCGGCTATGTACTGATATCAAGGCATAAAAAAAGACCGTTCATTTTGTTTCTAAAACGAACGGTCTGATTATGCTGTATTCTGTTGTTGGGTCTCTTGGTGTGTCTTAAAAGCAACTGTTGCAATTCTTTAAGCCCTACTGTTGCACAAAAGATGAGCGTTTGTCAATTCATAGCACACATTTCATGAGCGAATTACTAATTACTCACGCACATTTTTTGTATATGCGTTTTCTCTTTGGTTTATCATGCGTTCTGGATCACTCGCTTGAACTTCAAAGGACTGTTCTCGATATACTCAGAAATAAGGCTGTTTTCGGCTTTCGTTTCTGCATAAGCCGTGATAGAAATGGTCTTTGTGTTCCAGTCCAGCGTATAGGTGTCGGCGGCAACATTCGTGATATGATGCTTTGCTAAAAAGTCGCGGAAGTCCCGCATTGCTTCAAGGTTATCGGACATGATGACATTTACATACGTCCGGTCCTTTGAAAACCTACTGCTAACGAGGCAGGCCAGCGCACAGCCGACACCTCCGGCAAGAGCAACGATCAGAATTGCGAGGTTGCTTTCTGCGGCAACGATCCTCTTTGTGATCCAAAAATATATGAAGTCGGATAGTACAACCGCGATTCCCGCAAGCAGCCATCGACTTCTTTGTATCAGTATTGTTTTTGTGGTGCTGAGTGCGTTATCCAGCACCTTTGCCAGAAACAGCACCCCGAAATATATAACGCTATACATTCATTTTTCTCCCTCTTTCTTGTGGGCAAAAAGAAAAGCCGCTTATCTTTTGAATTGATAAACGGCTTTAAGTCTATTGAGTTGATTTGTTTGTGTAGGGAACAAATCGCTGTGTTCTTTTATGAAAAAGTTCCCTACAAACATCTGAGCCACGGCTCCTTCAAATCGCACATACAAGTTGTTTTTCGGCTAATTCATAATTATATTACGAATTAGCCGAAGCTTCTTCTCCGAAAATTCTTGTAAGACCTTTTTCTGGAAAAAACATCCCATCACTTCTGCCATCCGTAAAGGTTGCGGTCTCCCTCGATGATCTCATCCAGTGTTCTCGGCGTATAGTCCATATACGGCATCATACAGCCGACATTGATGAAATTTCCGCTGGGTGTGCCATATCCGGAAGCTTTTGCCTTTACAGTCTTTCGGAGGTTTAGAAGATACTCATATTCAAGCGTCTGATGGACATGTCCGTAAAGCATATATGCAGTAGGAGCAAAGCCTGCACGGAAGAACGGCATCGGGTAATGGCACATTACAACATGTCTGTCATCATCCTTGATCTCCTTCAAATTCGTAATGTCCTGAAACATACGCTTTGTCGCGCTGCTAAACTGCCGGGGATCATGGTTGCCTCGAATCAGCACCTTGTTTCCGGCAAGGGGACCGACGAAGAACGGCCAGTCGCTTTCATTCGCCCAAATGAAATCACCGAGAATATACACCGTATCATCTGTGCGGACTCTGGCGTTCCAGTTTTCAATAATCTTATTATTCATCTCATTCACATCTGCAAACGGTCGGTTATCAAAACGCACCACATTGGCATGACCGATATGCAGGTCAGAGATATAAAAGTTTGCCAAAGGCTCACCACCTCATTTCATTACTTTAATAATCAGTTCGACAACATCCTCTGTCGGTTTGCCTTGCTGGATCAACTTGTTTCGGAAGCTGAGAAGCGCATCCCGCATAAGGCGTTTTTCTTCAGGAGAAAGCTCAACGATTCGTTTCTCTGCTTTGCGGTGGAACATCTATAAGCACCTCCATTTCCTTTCTGGCTTTATTGTACCTATAAATGCCCACCGCTGCAAATGTGCAAATTATTTTTTATCGCTCTCTGTCATCCGAGGTACGCAGCGGTTCCTCTTCGCCGCGTTCACCGTCAACGATCTCATTCTCCTTCTTATCCAGGTTGAGCAGTGCATTAAGCTCGTTCAGCCTTTCCGTCTTGGTTTTCAGTTCCTCTTCCTGCGGGAAGGGCTTCTGTACTTCGACCTTCGCGTTTTCAAGCTGAACATGGGTGTTTTCCAGTTGCTCCACACATGCTGCCATCCTTTCTTCAAAAGCACCGAGCGTATTGTCCAGTCGCTGGATGTTGCCAAAAATGTCTGTACCGAGCGTGACCGTATGACGGAGCTGGTGGATCAGTGTGATCTTATACTCACGGCTGAAGGTATCGAAGGACAATTCCATATCGAAACCCCTATACCGTCCGATGGAAATAGGTTCAGGTGTTGTCATTGATTTGCACAGTCCGAGAATTGCGTCACCGGCGTCCTTCTTATCCCTTACAACACCTCCCGGCATAAACATCGGGGAGAAGCCATCCTCATTGGGTTCCGTTTTTCTTTGGAGCTGGTCAATATCCACCTTGAAGCCTTCAATGCGTTGTTCCAGCGATTTGATCTTCTGCGGAAATTCCTTAATGATCTGATCTTCCAGAGCGTACCGCTGACTCAGATGGTTTGCCTTCAAAAGCTTCAGTCGGGACACATCAATATCGAGGTCCATCTTCTCTTTTATATGCGGATTACCGGCACAAAGAGCCTTGATTTCCGCATAACTTAATGCAGTTTCATCAATATCTTCTGCCGAGCGCACCGGGGATTTGCTCGTCATGATCTGTCCGATAAACTTTTGCTTACTCTCCACCAACTGATACAGATAACTATCGAAGGTGTTCTCGGTGACATAGGTGTAAATATCGACTTCGGGGTTTTCATTACCCTGACGGATGAGTCGGCCTTCGCGCTGCTGAAGGTCAGACGGTCGCCACGGACAGTCCAAATGATGGAGTGCCACAAGCTTAGTTTGCACATTGGTTCCTGCGCCCATTTTCTGCGTGGAGCCGATGAGGACACGCACCTGACCGGAGCGCACCTTGCCGAACAGTTCTTTCTTTTGCGCTTCGGAATTTGCCGTGTGGATATACGAGATTTCTTCTGCCGGTATGCCTTTGGCAATCAGCTTGTCTCTGAGATCATCGTACACATTGAACTTGCCGTCTCCATGCGGAGTAGACAGGTCGCAGAACACCATCTGCGTGGATTTCTGATCTGTCGTGCGCTGCCAGATGTCAAAGACATTATCCGCACACGCGCCCACCTTGCTCGTTTCGCTGTCGGGAAGCATATCATTCATGAGCCTCTGGTCCAATGCGAGCTTCCTACCGTCATTGGTAATAAGGAGCATGTTATCCACGCTCGAATCGACCATCTTATTGCGGACACGCTCTGCTCGTTCAGACAATCCCGCAACCATTTCTTTCTGCGTTTCGGAAGGCTTCAAAACGATGTTGTGGTAATGAGCCTCCGGCACGGGTAGATTCAGCATATCCGCCGTCTGAATGTCGGCTGTCTCTTTGAACATTGCCATAAGCTCCGGCAAGTTGTAGAACTTTGCAAACCTTGTTTTTGCGCGGTATCCGGTTCCTTCGGGTGAAAGCTCGATAGCCGTCACGGTCTCGCCAAAGGTGCTTGCCCAGGCATCAAAGTGAATGAGATCGTTTCTGCGAAGCGTCCCATACTGGAGATACTTCTGCATGGTGTACATCTCGACCATACTGTTGGAGATCGGAGTACCGGTTGCAAACACAACGCCGCGCCCGCCTGTCAGTTCATCCAGATAGCGGCACTTCATATAAAGGTCGCTGGATTTCATGGCTTCGGTCTGGCTGATACCGCCGACATTTCGCATTTTGGTGAAAGCGGCAAGGTTCTTGTAATAATGAGCTTCGTCGATAAAAATACGGTCAACACCCAACTCTTCAAAGGTCACAACGTCGTCCTTGCGGGACTGATCGTTCAGCTTTTCGAGTTTCTGTTTGACCGTTTTCTTTGTGCGTTCCAACTGCTTGATTGAGAAGTTGTCGCCCCTGTTTCTTTTTAGCTCGGAAATACCTTCAAGAATTTCATCAAGCTGCTGCTCAAGGATTGCCCTCTGCCTTTCAATAGACATTGGAATCTTCTCAAACTGGCTGTGTCCGATAATGATGGCGTCATAATCGCCGGTAGCAATACGACCGCAGAACTTCTTTCGGTTCTTGGTCTCAAAGTCCTTTTTTGTAGCCACCAGAATGTTTGCTGAAGGATAGAGCTGGAGATATTCGCTTGCCCATTGCTCCGTCAAATGGTTGGGGACTACAAACAAGCTCTTTTGACAAAGGCCGAGACGCTTGCTTTCCTGTGCTGCCGCTACCATCTCGAATGTCTTGCCGGCACCTACGACATGCGCCAGAAGCGTATTGCCGCCATAGAGGATATGGGCAATCGCATTGACTTGGTGCGGACGTAAAGTGATTTCGGGATTGATGCCGACAAAGCTCATGTGGCTGCCATCATATTCACGAGGACGAAGCGAGTTGAACTTTTCGTTATACATCTTGGTAAGCTGTTCTCGACGCTCCGGATCACTCCATATCCAGTCCGCAAATGCTTGCTTGATAAGCTCCTGCTTGCCCTGCGCGATAGCGGTTTCTTTCTTATTGAGCACAGCCGTTTTCTTGCCGTTCTCATCCTCGATATAGTCAAAGATTCGCACGTCTTTGAGGTTGAGGGTTTCTTCCATGATCTTATAACCGTTGATACGGTTTGTGCCGTAGGTGTTATATGCCTTGACATTTCCACGGTCGTAGGATTTGCCCTCCACATTCCATTCACCGGTAAATTGAGAGAAGTGAACATGGATGTTCCACTGGCAGTACCTCGGTGTGCTGAATAGTTCAAACATAAACTGCTCCACGATCTCCGGGGGAAGCCACGTTGCACCGAGTCTTACGGAAATCTCACTTGCCGTCAGATCAACGGGCTGTACCGCCTCAAGAACTCGGACATTCTCACCGTAATCATCGGGATAAAGGTCTGCGCTTCGCTTGGCAATCGCCAGCTTTTCACGAACATTGCCGGAAAGGTATTCATCAGCGGGAAGATACTTCGGTCTGCCGTCCTCATCGCTGGTGTGCATGGGATTCAGGAAAATAACGCCCTTCAAATCCTCGAAAAGCTCCTGCTCGGTCTTTCCTGTAAGCTGTGACATATACGGCATATCTATCTTTGCCTTTTCAGCAAGGGACAGAGCGTATGCTTCCGATGCGGTATCCACCGCAAGGACGGTCACTTTCTGCTTGATCGTTCTTTTCGTAAACATATCTGCTTTACGGACAAAGTTTCCTTCATCGTCAAGCACTTCCAAGGAGGAAAGCAGACAGTAGGAACTGTCGGAACTGAACGCGGAGTTGTTGGCTCTTGCGTTAATCATGCCGTACTTCTTGCTGAAATCGTCATACAGACCGTTGAGCTTTTCCTGTTCTGCCTGAATGTCGGCGTCGGGATAATCTTCGGTCTGATACTCAATCAGTGTTCTGACACAATCGCGGATGGCTATCATACCTTTGATACGGTTTTCGGCTGTCATTGATACTTCAACCGGATTCATACGGCTGTTCTCGCGGTAATAAATCTTACCGTCCACAACCGTGAAACTGAAATTGCGAACATCAGGGTCAGCAGGAATAGAAAGGTCTTCATCTTCCGCTTCAAGATCGTCGATTTCATATTCGGTGATCTCCGCGTGAATGTTCTGAATTGCATCCCGAAGAAGCTCTCCGAGATCTGCACCGTCATAAGCAATACAGGCAGGCTCCATACCGTGCGCTCCGCTGATTAGCTGCATATCGCCCAGAATCATTTCGGGGTTATTCACGAAATATGAGTTCATCTTGATACCGTTTTCATCGGTAGCAAGGTGTACCCATTCGGGTTCAATGTCGATCAGACGATCACGCTTTTGAAGGAAGATAATATCCGAAGTGACCTCTGTACCGGCAGCAGCCTTGAAGGTATCATTCGGCAAGCGGATCGCTCCGAGAAGATCAGCTCTCTGCGCGATATACTTACGGACAGCAGGGTTCTCCTTATCCATCGTTCCTTTTGAGCTGATAAATGCGACTACGCCTCCGGGTCTTACCTTATCCAAGGTTTTTGCAAAGAAATAGTCATGAATCAGGAAATTGTGCTTGTCATATCTCTTATCTGGAACCTTGAACTTCTCAAAGGGCACATTGCCGACCGCCGCGTCGAAGAAGCTGTCGGGAAGATTGGTCTCTTCAAAGCCCTGCACGGCAATACTGGAGTTCTGATAGAGCTGTCTTGCGATTCTGCCGGAAATACTGTCGAGCTCCACACCGTAAAACTTTGCGGTGCTCATACTGTCGGGGACAAGTCCCATGAAGTTACCGATACCGCAGGAGGGTTCCAGTACGTTTCCGGTTTTGAAATTCATGTTTTCAAGTGCCTGATAAACGGCTTTGATAACGACCGGAGGTGTATAAAACGCTGTTAGTGTGGATTCACGCGCGGATTCATACTCATCCTCCGTAAGCAGTTCTTTCAATTCCAGATAATGCGGATTGTCCTCTTTGAAGAAATCCGACAAGCCGCCCCATCCGACATACTCGGACAGAACATTCTGCTCGTAGGGCTGTGCCAGTCTGTGTTCGCTCTCCAGCTTCTTGAGAAGCTGAATGGCGCTCTTGTTGTGATAGAACCTTTCAAGCGGTGTGCCTGCGCCGATGTCATCACGGTCAATCCGGAAGTTTGTGCGATACTCCGAATGAATTTCGGGGTACAGAACATTCGGCGTGACCTTTCCTTTTTTAGCAGGTGTAGGAGGCGGGGCAAGGGTGTCATCATGGCTTTCCGCACCATTGGAGCCGAGATACTCGATCCTGCCGACCGGGATAGCCGGTGTATCTATCGTTTTCGCAGTAGATACGATTCTTTTTACTTCCAGTTTCTCACCGGGCTCATGCGTGACTGCCACAACATCATTGCCGGCATCAAGGAGTCTCTGCGTGTACTGCTCCGTCACATGGACCGGGAAGCCGCACATTGGAGTCGTGATTGACTTATTGGTGAAGGTCTTACGAGTAAGCATGAGCTCAAGAACATCATGTGCGATCTGCGTGTCACGCTCGCCGTAAATCTCGAAGAAATCTCCGACCTTATACATGACAATGGCATCGGGATTTTCTTTCTTGACCATTTCGTATTCGTCAAATTCCGACACAAAATGATCTCTGAACGCAACGCCGTTATGCTCGCAAAGCTCTGCAAAATCCCGAATCACTTCATCGGGGACGCCGAGCACGCTGCCGTCCTTTTCAAAGACAAATGCATCTTCCACAAGGAAGTTATAGAACTCTGCACCGTGCCACACGTTATCCATGGAATCGGAGGCGACGAGCCCGTTTTCATCAAAAGTAAACTCCACATCGTCTATCTTGAGGTATCCGAGAACATCGTAAAGAATCTCGGTTTCTCTGTCATAAACGGGGAGCTTTTCCGTTTCACGGAACACTCTGGTTCCGTCTGCTCCAAACTCTGCTTCATGTCTGTCAATTTCACGCTGCGCCTCGCGGTCTGCTTCAAAAGACAGAATATCCTCATGGATCTTCAAGAGGTTTTCGGGCGTGAACTCGATATAATCGCAGTCCATCTCATAGTCGTTTTCAGCTTCCATGAAAAACGGCGTATTGATGTCCGCAAGGAACTGATCCGACATTTCCTCAAGGTCGTTCCGGAAAGCATCTGCATTTTCGGGATGGTTTGCAATGTCATACTGTTCGATGAGTTCTTCAAAGACGGAGAAATCCAGATCACCGGAAACATACTGTCCGCCTGCGGCTGCATCGGGATTGTAATAAATCCAATGCACTTGGGTCTCACCGCTGTCCAAAGAAATTCTCGTTTGCGTATTGTCTACGACAGGAGCCTCCTCAACGATTTGCAGAAGCTTATCGTTCAGCGGATTTTCTTTTAGCCGGTTATCGAACTCCTCACGGGGAAGAGTCTTGTTGAACAGCGGAAACTGCGTGTCGAACAAGACGACCTCTTTTTCATCAAACGAAAGCACTTCATATTCCTGCGTTCCGAGATACACCGTGTCACCGAGTGAAAAGCGGTATTCCTTCTTCGGCTCAGGAGGCGGGTTCAGTTCGTCATAGGTCGGCTCAAAGGGCTTTGCAATATCACTGCTTAGTGATTCCAGCATTGCTTCACAGCGCTCGGTAAGGTGAGTGTTATCAGCAATAATCTGATTCATCGCCTCACGCATCATCGGGAGGATGAAGTCACCCTCTGCGGTACGGTTGTGCATCTTCTTATCACCGACACCAAAAGCCCCCCAGCAACCGGAGAGATAGTAAAGGTTCAGTTTCTTATCTTCTTCGCCCAGCTGTTCTACAAAGTCGTTGTAGTCATCGACGATAGAGCGAAATTCATTGGAGATCGCCCACCGAGCTTTTCTTGCTTCTTCCTGTGCGCGATACACAGGATAATGCTCAACCTCTTTCTGGCTGAGATAACGATCGGCATCAATCAGCTCTCCAATTCTTTTCTCAACCTTATTCCATTTGAGTGTCACTTCGGCATCCGGCTGCATAATGCGGCCACGGCTTATCTTGATACCTTTCGCATCGTGACTCTCATCAAGGTTGCGATCTCCGACAGCAGGGTAAGCACCGCCTACGCCATACTCATTTTTGAGGAAAGTGATGTTGCTCTCCGCAGATTCTTTCTTGAGATACTGTTCATAGATGCGATATTTGCCGTGATATATTCCGCTGCCGCGTGTCAGCACCGCATCAATGTCTTCCTGAGAAATAGTAAAAGCGGAGGTTTTATCAGCCTCCGCTTCTGCTATGATTTCCTGCTGTTCTTTTACAGTCGGAAGATTTATGCGTAAATCAGGTCTCTCAGGACTACTTCCTCCGCCGAGTGACGGATCGAGTTCATCAGTCCCACCCATTTCATCTGATCTTCCGCTTTCATCTGCTCGGTCACTCCGTTCAGGACTTTGAGCTGCTCTGTCAGCTTGTCCATCATCCGGTTCGCCTGTGCGTCCACTTCCTCCAGATGTCGGTTCAGCGTTCCGTCCAGCATCATCCCGGTGTAAATCCCGTCTTTGTGCTCGCGGAGGAAGGTTCGACGCAGCATTCCATATTTCCCAACTTTCGGGCTCTCCGGCGCTTCCAGATCGGGGATCAGGTAATCCCCCTGCATCGTGTAGGTCAGTTCCATGTTCGTTGCTCCTTTCGGTATTATTGTTTCTGCTATTATGATACTCAGAGGTTCGTCCATCCGCAAATGTGCGAATTTTCTGTTTCTCTTCTTTTTCAAGTTCTTTGACCGTCTCTCCGATTTCCTTAATGACCATCTCGGAAATATCGCTGGTCGCAGAACCGAGAACCGAGATCACGGCATTGGTGTTGAAATCGAAGATATGCGCAAAATCCTCACGGTTGAAATATACATGGGGATCATAGCCTGCACGGGAAAGAGCCATAAAAGCAACGCTGCTTTTGAGAGTGTCTTTCAGCCATACCTCAAGGCTCGTTTCGTCCAGTTCTTCCAAAAAGCTGTCACCTTTGACAGTGTTCAGATCGGAAAGGTAATCTGAAAGGTTATCATCAACTGCGTTTTTGGAAATCTCAATGAGAAGATGCGGGAAATCTGTTGCCCCATCAATCTCTCCGAAACTGTCCTGCAAGCTCTCCGATACTGCTTCTTCGTACTGCGGGCGCATCTGCCAAAGCGTGATCGTTCTTCCGGCTCTGCTGTTGGTGTCGGAAACATCAAAGACATGGCGCAGCTTATACGGAACATCTCTGTCCACAAGAAGTGCAATGCCTTTTGTGCCTTTGTTTACCCAACGTCCCAGCCTGTTCCATGTTTCAATTTCCGCACATGCTGTTGCGTCCGGCTTCTGCGCATGGATAAGCAACTGCTCCTTAAAGCTGTACTTATAGTTGTTCGCGGCAGTCACAAGAAAGTCTGTAAACCGTTCCGCGTTAGAGGTAACATCCCTTGCAGTCTGGGACGCCATCTCCATGATGATTTTATATTTGCTCGGCATGGGAGCTCCTCCTTATCTTGTTTTTTCCTGTTCTTTTTCCTTATGAACCATGGGCGGGTTCTTCTCCATATATTCCTTTACGGTCGTTACCGAGCCCTCATAGTTCCAGTCTTCTTCGGGATCAATATCGCGGTAAGCGTTATTGATTCTTTCGCTCGGCTCCAACCGGATGGGCTTATTCGTAATAAGCGTTCCCCAGTGATTGACCATGATCCAGTTGGCAATCTGTACTGGATAACCTTGCTGGTCATCATCGTGACGGACCTCATACATATACAGTCCCTCCGGAACGGTAGCTCTGTCCACCCGAAGACAGGTGAACAGCATGGGATGTCCGAGAACAGCCACATCCTCGAACTTTTCTGTCATGGCGTTTACTCTCATCGGGCTTCGCCTCGCTCTCTCTGATAAGTCGGGAATGTCCAGCCGTACACCTTACCGATCTCATCGCCGAGTCTGCGGGTGATACGAACAATGTCTGCTCTCGTCGCCGTGCCGTCGTAAATTTTTTCTTTTAGCCGGTCTTTTTGCGCTTCCGTAACATTGTCCTTATATACCTGGTAAAGGTAATGATTCGTACCGTCATGGTGAACATCATCACAACGGAAATCGCCGTTCTTATCTACATACCATGTGGTATAGTCGTAATTGGAATAGAGACAGTCACGGATATTACCGCTTTCGATTTCCTTATATCCCATACGTCTGCCATACCACAAGCCGAGATCCGCAACCACAAGGATAGGCTGAGAAAGCTGAATGTTGAGGTTCATGCGCTCATCGTCAAGATAATCCGCATTGGTTTCGCACATGATTTCAAAGAGCTCATCGTCCGAATAGCCGGGATACTCTTCTTCTAAATCTGCCCGCCAATCCTCCAGATTGAGGCTCTCGTTGCTCCAGATCACATTCCTGTCCTTCATTTTCTTCATCTCCTTTACTGCCGGCTGCACAATCAGGACAAATGATACTTCCTTCGGGGATAATGGCACCGCAGCATACGCAGGCGTCAAACATTTCCACATAATGCTCGTCGCTATAATCCCTCAATTCCATATATTTCTTCTCGTGCAGAAGGTCTTCTTCGGTCATGCCGTCAAAAGTTGCTTCTGAACTATACCAGTCAACATTTTGCTCCGGGTCTTCGTTATACAGTTCTCTCGCCAGAAAAGCGGCGTCTTTCTGTGTCTTGGCTTCGACATCAATATTTCCGATACGCTCTTCTGTAATCTCTACCGAGTAGATCATCTTGCTTCACCTCTGTCTCTCGGTCTTATGGGCTTTCCGTCCATGTCATAGTTCTTCGGGTCAGCGCCGGGAACGTTCCAGCCAAACATGGAGCCGGTCTTCATGGCTTCTTCCTGCGCCCTCGTTACACCGAGCCTTTCGTTATACTCATTGACCAATGCTCTCGTACCTTCTTTGGTTCTTGCTGGAATATCGGTCTTGTAGTATCCTTTCTCATTACGCTTGATAATGATGACATCATTGCTTCCGGGAAGAATGCTGTAACATTGCTCCGGAAGATTATCCCGAACCGGCTCATAGGTGTGACCGTTCTGCTCCATGCGCTCTGCAAACTCACAGATGTGGTATAAGTTGTCTCCAATCTCAACGTGATAATCGTCGATATATCTGCACGTGCGGACCTGATCTTCGTTCCATGAGTAATGAATCTTGATCTTGCCGCCATCGGGGATTCGGAACAGCTCCTTATAATGACTGTCAATGAAACGGATGCCCCTTTCGGCTTCCTTCATGTGACCGTCCAGCCAGTCTTTGACGTAGCAATAACAGTACAAATTGTACTCGCCTTTGTTGGGGTTCAATCGCAGAAGATAGGCGTATTTGTCGGTATCAACGCGGACTCCGTAGTAGTCCTGCTCAGTCTGCATCTTGCTCTGCGGTGTGCTGTAGCAGTAGCTCGCAAGAGCCTTGCGATTATGAAGAATGTCTCCTTCCTCGCGTAAGGAGTTGATGACTTCATCAAACTCCGCCTTGAACTCGTCGGTTTTCAAATCCTTACGCCAGTCGTTCCAACTGGAGAAAAAGCCGTTTCCGTCTGTGTCCATATCGGCTCTGAGATAGCCGATCAGTCCCGTCTGTCCGGAAATCTGTGAGCTCTGCCGGAAGGTGTATTTGTCTTCCGCTTCGATCATCGCTCTTTTTTCAAACTCGATCATCTTGCTTCACCCCTTTCTTTAGGCGGTTTCTTTTCCTGTTCGTGTATCTCTTTGGCTTTCTCCAAGCCTTTCTGCGCCCATTCGGGAAGTTTCTCCGGCTCGATCACACCGAGAACATCGGAACGGTAATACGAGGTCTGTCTTCCGTCATAAAGGGAGATACAGTAGCATGTGCGCCCTCTGGCATTGGGCTGAGAGCCGAAGCCGCCCGTACAGAGCATCAACTGATGGGATGCGTGACGGAACTCAGGGCGAAGGATGTTTCCTTTAATCACAACGACCTTGTTCTCAATGGAATCCTCCCATGTTATAGGAGCGCATTTGTCCTGCATTATTTCCGTGTTCTCACCGATCTGCTCATTGGCTTTTTCGGTTTCCTTGATAATTTCCTCCGCTGCGGAAGCAATGCGCTCACCGAACACCTTGGCAATCTCAGCAAAGTCATCACTGACAAGCGCTTCCGTGTAGCGTTCAAATACGACCACGCTCTCGATATAGCAGCAGAGGTAACGTTCACCTTTATCGGCTTTCGGGTTCTCGCAAATGGCGATTTCCTTATGACCGACATACATGGAGTTGAGTACGGTGTAATCACCGATCATTCTTTTGTCGTCCATAGTGTCCTCCTTATATTAATCGGGCGGCACCTTTTACGGGTGCCGCCCTTGAGATTATTTCTTCTTGTTCTTTACGCGAAGAATGATGAGCCCTGCGACAATAAATACCACAAGGCAGATACCGATAATCATTTTAGCGTTCATGCTTGCCACCCTCCTTTTTCTTGCGGAAGGTAAAGAAAGCCGCTGCGCCTGCACCGAGAAGAGAAATACCCGCGAGAGCTGCCCAAAGAGGCATATTCGTGGTATCGCCGGTCTTCGGAATGTCAGGTGTCACAGGCTTCAAAGCGTTGTGGAACTTTGCAACGACTGTCTTACCTTCGTGAACAGTTACCGTTACATTCTCAGGGAGAACATACTTTTCGTTTGCCTTATTGCCGACCTCTGAGATCACATAGTCACCAACACGGAGACCGTCGATGTGAATCTGACCGTTTTCATCCGTCACATAGTCCTTGCTGAAAGCATTGCCGGTAATATCGGAACCCTCCACGCGGAAGGTAAAGCCCTTCAGGACACCGTCCTCAGAGGTCTTTTCAATACGGATATTGCCGACCTGTGCCTTGTTGACGAAGCCCTTACCGGCTTCATTCTCAACGATCACGGTCTTGCCGTTTTCCTTGATGGAGAAAGCGTAGGTGCCTTCGTCCAGATAGAAGCCTTCGGGTGCCTTGGTTTCCTTTAGGCTGTACTCGCCGTAAGGGAGATTAGCCATCTTGTACACGCCGTCAGCGAGTTCTTCCATCTTGCCCACAAGCTTACCGTTCTGATATACCTCGAACTCCGCTCCGGACAGATAATGATCGGGATAGTTGGCATCTACCTTGGTGAGCTGAACATTGCCGCGGATCAGCTTATTGGTGATCTCGATTTCGACAACCGCGCCGTCCTTATCAATGTTCACCGCATAAGGGGTTTCATCCATAACAAAGCCTTCAGGTGCTTCAATTTCGCGAACAATATACTCACCGTAAGGAATACCGGTAAAGATGAATTCGCCGTTTTCATCAGATACGGTAGTCACAACAGGCTCATCAGCATCGGTGAAGAAAAGTCCGATCTTTGCACCTGCAAGAGCGTTGCCGGAGTCATCCTTTTTCAGGCCGTGAACTTCACCGTAAATGAGCTTGTTGACGATGCTTTCACTGCCGTTCACCTTGATGTTTACGGTAGGGACATCCTGATCAGCGTACTCAAACTTAAAGGCGTGCTTTTCGGTGGAGATAAGGTAATGACAGTCAGTACTGATTTCCTTGACATAGTAGCTGCCGAACGGAAGATCCGTGTCGGTTGCCGCCTTGCCGTTTTCATCAAAGGAGATGATCTCGATAAGTCCGTCCTTCGGAATTACGGTTCCGTCTGCTGCTTTGAGATCTTCAGCAGCATAGAGTCCAAAGGTTACAGCGGACAGCTCGTTATTCATACCAATACCGAAGAGGTCGTTCTGCTCCATGGATTTACCAAGTGAAACATTGACCTTCTGTCGATCGTTATTAAAGCTTGCCGCCGTCTCGGTGATGCTGATTTCCTGTCCTGCGTACGTAAGCTCTGCGGTATGAATCTCATTATTGAGGATCATGCCGAAGGGAGCTTTCGTTTCGCGAATATCGTACTTTCCAAGATACAGCGCCTTGCTTTCAGCATTACCGTTTTTATCCGTGGTAACGGTATCAACGACGGTATCTTTTGCATATCTCAGCGTACCGTCAGGGGTGTAGATATCTTCAGAAGCAATAATTTCATAAATTGCTCCTGCGAGGCCTTTGACTTCGTAGACAGGCTGATAGATACCACTGTTTTCAGTCACGGACGAGAATACCTCACCGGACTTAGAAATCTTGAGGATTCCTTTCTGTGCCATATTTGCCTTGACTACCTTGACAATGGTTACGCCACTTTCTTCGGTAGAAGCCTCCTGCTTCACATCAAAGCTGACAGGATCAGAGTTGAGCACATATCCGTAAGGAGCACTGACCTCAACAAGGCTGTATCCGTTGCCGTACTCAAGCTTCTCGGGAGTAATGAGGGTACCGTCTGCAGTGGTATAGAAGGTATCGATAGTTGTTACAGTCGGATAGGTGTAAGTCATCTCAACCTTTGATCCATCAGGACGGTAAATTTGGAAAGCAGCACCTGCATAAGGAATTGTTTTACCGGATTCAGCGTCAACCTTGATTACCTTGATATACGACTCGAAATTGGCGTTGTTGATGAGGTAACGATAAGTCTCTTCGTTTTTGGCAACGAACACATCGAAATCTTTCATCAGCTCACGACCTTCCCAGCCTGATACCTGATGCACAGTATATCTGCCGTAGGGGAGCATTTTACTCTCAGCATAACCATTCTCGTCGCAGATGAGAATGTCCTTTTCAGTATCCTTCGCCGCTTTATAACTGCCGGCAGACTTTAAGAAAAGCTCGAATTTGGCACCTTTTTCAGGCGTTTCGATTTGAGTGTCACCATTATCAATGTGCTTAATGATAGTTACGTTGCCCTTGATGATTTCCTCAGTGGCATCAACGGCAGGGGCAAGGTTACGCTCGACTGTGTACTTCTTAGCATCAGCACCGACGGGATAAGATGTGTTATCAAGCAAGTATCCTTCAGAAGGCTGGATTTCCTGGATGGTCCAGTCGATTCCGCAGGTGTAGTAATCTGTCGTGAACTGTCCGTTTTTATCGGTCGTGTAAGTGTCCACGAGTTGATTGCCCTTGTAGAGACCATAAACAGCACCCGAAAGTGTTGCGTCACCCTGAGCAGTTCCTTTTTCACGGTCACTCTTTGTAACGGTTACAGCAAACTTTTTGAGCTTATTCTCAAAGGACTTTTCAGTGACCTTATTCCATTCGACAGCAGCAGTCTGCTTTTCGGGAATAACATATTTATCTGCTGTACCGACCTCTTCGAGAGTGTATCCGGTACCGATAAGAACATCATTGAAATACGCTTTACCGTTTGTATCGGTTACAGCATACTGATCTACTGCGAGTCCGCTGGAACTTGTACCGTAAAGACGGAATTTAATTCCGGAAACAAGATTATCTTCGGCAGTCTTAATGACGGTAAGATCACCACGTCTGAGCGTGTTGTTAAAGGTGACTGTCGCAGTCTGACCGGAAACAACTGTGACACGACGGGATTCCTGCGGAACATATTTGTCATAGGTCTGCTCGGTAACGGTATAGGTTCCGGGCTTGAGGTTATCGATCTGGATTTCGCCTCGACTGTTCGTAGTAACGGTCTGATTTACGCCATCACCGACAACGGTGAACTTGATACCGTCTACCTTGCCATCTTCGGAAGTCTTGACAATTCGTGTGGAGCCATAGCTGACTTTAAGTTTAATATATGCCTTCACAGGGTCGGAAACAGAAGCCGTATAGGTTACGGTGTCCTGAATTCCGCCATCGGGACCGTACTTGTTATCCGTCCAGACAAGGACACCGCAGCGAGCTACACTTCTGCTTGCCGTGATAGTAACATCTCCGGTCGGTGCATTATCTGTAGTAATCGTCAGCTTATTCCAGGAAACAGAGAACTTATATCCGGTTGCATTGGCAGAGAATGTGAACTTGGAAAGAACATTATTGGTGTCAGTCAGTTCTGCAACATACTTGCTGCCGTCCCATTCCGGCTCAATCGTCTTTGCCTTTCCTGTGCTCTTACTCATAAAGCTCGGATATTCAACATGGCTCTGAACACTTGCAACCATGCTGTCATAGTAAGCATTTATTCTGCTTTTCAGCGGATGATTCGGACCTACAACAGATTTAACAGCATCCTTACCACCCGTGCTCACATGATTAAAGTCCGCGTCACGCTCGCCGATAACTGTTTCCCATACAAGGATCTGCGTAGCATAGGCATGCGCAAGTTTGTCTGCATCAGATTCGTTTTGACTTCTCCATGAAGTGGAGATATTACCCTGATAGCCGTACTGCATGATTCTGCCAAGCAAGATTTTGATGTCGTCAGGCTCGATGGTGTTGTTGTACTGGCTGGGATAGTTATCCCAGAAGTTTTCACCAAAGCCGGAATAGGAATCTCCTACGTTTCTCGGAACCCCCGGTTCTATACAGTAGCAGATTTTCCCGTTATATGAATCCATGCAATGGAGTATCGTGCCTCTATATCCCGGCGTTGACCAACCGTTCATATACGTTTTTGCCGAATGACCCCACCCGTCTTCTCCGAGCACCGAAGACACATCTCCATCACGGGGAAACGAGACTATATATGCATCTGCAGTTTCGGATGCGGCAAATGCGGTTGTACCCACACCGATAAGAGTGGTGAATGCCATAAGAACTGCAAGCAGTCCGGACATTCCGCGCTTAATATAATTCTTTCTCATGTTTTGTCCTCCTTCAGACATGAAAAAAGCACCGTATTTCTACGATGCTCATTTCGGAATATTGAATTGATGATTTATGCGTATCCGATATAGATCAGATACTTGTTTGTCCCGACACTTTCATACCAGATCCAGACATCGGTTATATCCTCGTCTTTCGCATATCTGTTCAGGCGGGAGGTGATGTCTCTTTCAAGATAAATGCAATCGGGGTTGGCGGTAATCGGATTGTCCCAACAATCGACTGCGGAACTCTCCAATGTCAGTCCCTTGCTGACTGCAACGCTTTGCGCGTAAGAAATCCAGTAGTTTATATCAAAGGGCCGTTCCTGTTCTGTTTTTTTCTCAGCCGGAGGGGATGGCGGCTCCGTTTCTTTCGGAGCTTCTGTCGGTTTTGTAACTTCGGGTTCCTTTGGCTTTTCTGTTACAGGAGCATTTTCAGGGGCCTTCGTTTCCGTTGGTTTAGGAGAAGGCTTTACCGGCTCAAAAGAAGGAGTAGTAGTTCCATTTCTATTCGTGGAAAACGTTTCGTCTTTTGTCCGGTCTTTCTGTTGCTCCGTGTTTTTCGTTTCTTGTGCAACAGACACCGTTGTTTCAGAAGCGATACCGGATTCTTCGGGGGAATCTATATCCTCGCTTGATTTTGACGCATCCGTCTCTTGGGAGCTTTCTTCACTTTCCATTGTAGTCAGTGATTCGCTCATGACCGGCTCACTTGGTACAACTGAATTCTGTGAAACTTTCGAGCAACCACACAAGCACAGAATCAGAACAACTGCAAATATTGTAAGTGTTTTTTTTCATGGGACTACCCTCCTCTGTCATATCCGCCTTTTATTATACAATATTATTTCGTTTTTTGCAAATGTGCCGCTCTTTTTTCCTTTTGAGATAGTATGCTTGTGTCAAAGAGGGGGTGAGTGTGAGAGGGGGAGAAACGATATTCTCGCTGTGAACCCCGCATAAAAGGGTACACTACCCCCTTGGTGTACGATCATCTTGCTTCTCCCCTATCTTTCTGCCGTTCCTGATACCGATGATAATACTCAAGCGCTTTCATAATATAATCACCGGTTTTATTAAATGGAACACTGGCAGGAATATACCTTCTCGCTTCTTCGTACTTGATGCTGATTTTCTCCTTCTGATTTGGCTTTTCCTCGCTCATGATCGACTCGATCACTTCCTGAGACAGCTTTCCTTCCTGAGAAAACTTCTTCATCTTGATTGCCTGTGCAAGAGACGGTGTTGCGTCCGTATAGGAGATTTCTTCGAGCAGCGCAGCCTGTTCCTCTTTTTTGAGGTAGGACAGTTCAACTGCCGGTCGGAACGCAATGCGGCTGTCATCAACAAGCTGGAGCAGTTCGGGGATAAGCTCAGTCAGACGGATATAGCGAGAAACTTGTCTTCCGCTTTCCTCCGCTTTATCACCAAGAGCATCACGAGAGAACTTTGGGACCACTGGTCCAGAAGTTAAATCGTTGCGCTGACCCTGTCTATTCATGGCTTCAAGGCGCATCTTATACGAAAAAGCTTTTTCACTCGGAAGGATTGTAGAGCGCTGCAAGTTAGACTCTACCATTAAGATTATCGCTTCGTCACGGGTCATTTCCCGGACTTCGGCTTTCACGGTATCAAGTCCTGCAAGTTCACAAGCCTTCTTTCTGCGATGTCCGGACACGATTTCGTACCGTCCGTCCTCCTTCGGGCGAAGTGTGACGGGCGTGATAATCCCGCGCTCTTTAATGCTCTGTACAAGCTGGTCCATATCCTCATCAACTTTTACCTTGAAGGGATGGTCGGGGAAATCATCAATTTCCGAAATGGGTATATCATAGATTCGCGGGAGCCTGTTTTCCTGTCGCTCCGAATCGTTCATAAAGAGCTCATCGTACCCGGTCAGGCCCAGATCGATTTTTTGCACGTTCTTCAATTTCTGTCACCTCCTTCGTGAGTGCCTCATACGCTGCTGCGACTTTGCCGTTCTTATCATGAGAGAAAATGCTTTCTCCGGAAAGACTGCACTCCGCCGCTCTTACCGAAAACGGAATCTCGGAATTGAACACGCGGATGTTTTCTCCCATGGATGAACGCAGCGACGAGATAATCACCTTTGCATTATTCGTGCGGTTATCTACCATCGTCAGCAAAATCCCGTCAATCTTCAGTCTCGGATTGATCTGTCGCCTGATCTTTGAAATGGACCGCAGGAGCAGGTTAAGACCTTTGGTTGACAGGAAGTTCGGCTGAGACGGAATAATCACACTGTCTGCCGCAACAAGCGCATTGACTGTCATCATTCCCAAAGAAGGCATACAGTCAATAAGGATATAGTCGTAATTCTTCTTCATGCCCTCGATAGCATTTTTCAATACATACTCCCGGCTCATAACATTGAAAAGCCCCGTTTCCATACCGGACAACTCAATATTCGAGGGAAGCAAATCAACGCCCTCGGAATGCTTTAGCACAGCATCGTCAGGCGTTGATTCATCACTTATTACAGCTTGCATAAGGGTAGACAGCGAAACATCCAGCTCGTCCGGGTTCTTGATTCCAAGGCTTACCGTTAAGCTGCCCTGCGGGTCAGCATCAACAAGCAAAACCTTTTTACCGGAGCTTGCAAGTCCCACACCGAGATTGACTGCGGTAGTGGTTTTCCCGACGCCGCCTTTCTGATTGGTTATGGCAATTACTTTACACATGCCGGCTCCTTTCTGTCATTCAGAACTGAATGACCAGCTTTTTCGGACCGCAATACTTGTTGTAAATCTCGAAAACCGGAGCAACATATTTGCGATAGCCGGGGTGATCGAAATCCGCTTTCACATATCTGCTGATGGCTTTCGGGTCAATTCGTCTCAGAGCATCAACAAGCGTGTTTCTGTTGTACTGGCCGTCATAGGTGCGCACGAACTCACAAATTGAGACGATCACCTCATTCAAAAGCGATTCGGCTTTTCCGTTCCATGCTGCACGGAGAATATCCAGTGCTTCAAGGTACTGTTCGGGCGTGAGCTTACGGTACATCTTCATTGCAGTATTGATGCAGTTGATATGGTAATCACTGCGGGATCCTTCCATATCCAGCAAAAAGCCGCATCTCTCGGTTGCCTCACAAAATGCAATCGCTTCCTTATCCTTGGCGAAAAGTTTCGCACGGAGACGGTTGCCGGGAGTGGGCTTCGCTGCAAAGCCTGTTTGGGCTGCAAACAGAATCGCTTCCTGCTCCGGGGTAAGGTCTCGGTAAACCTTACAGAGAATTCTCACCGGCTTTCCTCCGTTAAGCATTACGCGGGCAGCCACGGTGTGCTGGCCGTCAAAGACATAATAATGCCCGTCTCGATAACTGACCTTGGGTTCGTTGGCGATATTCTCGTCAAAGGCTGCTACGATCTGCGCCACTCTCTTTTCATTCAGCGGCTTCTGGTAATCCTCGCGCAGCACTTCGAGCAAAGAACTGTCAACGGTTTCGATTTTGTAATTCAAAATCGCTTTTGCCGTTTTTCTTGGCATCTTTTACTCCTCCTTAAAAATTTCGTTCAGGTATTCCTTCAGGTCCTTGAGTGCCTGAAGGAGCAGGGGCTTGTCTTCCTCCATAAGCTGCGGGAATTCAGCGATATGCGTTTCACAGGTGTCTTTCATCTCAAGTGCGGCATCGCTGATAATTCCTATTACGTTGGAGACATCGTTTCGCCGTTTGGGTTCTGCCATATTTGCCGAAAGCGCACTGATACTGGAGAATTGTTTTCCGGCTTCTTTGGCTTCTTCTGCTCGGCGACGTTTTTCTTCCTGAGCTTGTCGTCTTTTCTCTTCTCGCTCTGCCTGTGCTCTGCGGTATTCGGAAAGCTTATCCGCAACTTCTTCCGCAGGGAGCTTTGATAAAGCACTGACTTCCTTTCTCGTCGGCTTAAAGGAACCGGATAGAAGTTCCTGTTTAACTCCGGGGCAAGCAACCTCGGCAGCATCTACGCCTTTTGCAAACTCTTCAGCGCGACGCACGGATTTTTCACCGATACCATACTCCTTAGCAATAAACGAGCTTGTATACTCAGAAGTTGGTACTTGGTCAATTTGACCAGGTACCACATCAACATGCTGATTTCCTCGAAATCCATCTGACGCTCCGTTAGTATGCTTTTCAGCTCCATACCGCTTGCCGATTAGATACGTTAGTTGCTCAGGTGTCAAATTACGGCGTCCAGCTTGATTCTTGCAGATCCATGCGATTGCTTCATATTTATTATTGAAAGCAGCTTCCTTGATTTGAAAAGGCAGCTCAGGATGTTTCAGAATGATCTGCCGTCTGTGATGACCGTCAATGAGTTTGTTGTCCCACACGATAAGAGGATTTGTTACTTCTCCGTCTGATAAAATGTTTTGTTCGAGCAATGAGAACTCATCCTCGGTTAGTGGGGGACATACACTTTCAAAATCCGGATCAATAAGAATGTCTTTCAAGACACGAATACTTACAGCAGAATCACTCATTAAATATACCTCCCTTCTTTTGTATTCATAGTTTTGAACTATGTAAAATCAGAGCATCAAAAAAAGTGATATAATCCCCTTAGAGTAGACACTTGAAAAAACAAAAAGTTTTCAAGACTA